>Ga0209395_1000129_pt1 | contig 117561 bp, 102 predicted proteins | sample GOMGulsemesocosm_3_FD_184635 | JGI IMG/M metagenome (GOLD analysis project Ga0209395, IMG submission 184635) | Methane-oxidizing microbial communities from mesocosms in the Gulf of Mexico - GOM9D Gulf of Mexico (SPAdes) (version 2) | ecosystem: Environmental > Aquatic > Marine > Cold seeps...
ATTGACGTCATCAAGCTTTCTTTAATTTTCAACTAATATTAAAAAGTACTTCAGTCACGCTGAGCTTGTCGAAGTACGAATATAGTTGAAGTTTCATTAAGCCTTCGGCAGGCTCAGTCTGACAAAGTATAGGAATACTTCAATCATCACTAATTGCACATTAATTAAATCCCCGCTGTCTTTTCGCTTCAAAAATTAATACACCAGCTGCTACGGATACATTCATGGAATCTATTTGTCCCTGCATTGGGATAATGATATTTTGTTTCGCAGCATCACGCCATTCTTGACTCAGCCCTGTAGCTTCCGTTCCTACAACAATTGCAGTTGCTTTTGTATAATCTTCCTGATGATATTCGTTTGAATTTTGTAGCGTAGCCGCGTAAATATTGATGCTGTTTGCTGATAAAAACGAGATGATTTCTTCGGTATTCCCAGTAGCAATTTGATTGGTAAAAACACAACCTACACTTGAACGAATAATATTAGGATTATATAAATCAGTTTTTGGATTGGCTATAAATATAGCATCTATATTGGCAGCATCAGCGGTACGTAAAATAGCACCAATATTACCTGGTTTTTCTGGAGCTTCTGCAACAAGAATTAAAGGGTTTTTTGTATTGAAAACAATTGATTCCAAAGAATTCGATTTTGTTTTTACAATAGCAACAACACCTTCGGTTGAACTTCTATAGGCAACTTTTTGGAGTACTTCTTTCGAAACACTTATCAAATTGAATTGTTGATTTGTTAAATTATTGATTTCATCTTCGGAGACCAATTCGGTATAAATCAAAACGGTATCTAATTCATAGCCTCCTTTTAAAGCTAGTTCTAGCTCTCTAATCCCTTCTACGGTAAATAAACCTTCCTTTTTTCGAAGGCGCGATTTCTCCTGTAATTGAAGCACTTTTTTAACTAGTGCGTTTTGTGTACTACTAATATATTGCATAGGGCAAATATATAAAGTTATGTAGACTTTTGTATGCAGAATTAACGCATTGAGGAGAGGTAATAAAAGAATTTAGAAATTAGTTCCGTTATTATGTAACAAATCACTACGCTTCGCGTTCTAATAGGGGACTAAAACATCATCATAATCATCAATCAAAATAACACTCATCATGTTAAAACAATTCTTTATTGTCTGCTCAGGAGCAGATACCGACCTTTTAGATAATTGTTCAAAAGGCGAACAAACAAAATATGCAGGTATTGGAGCTACCGTTTTCTTTACCGCCGTTATGGCTTTTATTGCCGCCAGTTATGCGTTGTATACCGTTTTTGACAACTATTTCGTGTCAATTGGATTTGGTTTGGTTTGGGGACTCTTGATATTTAACTTGGATAGATTTATAGTTTCTACCATAAAAAAAAGAGAACGCTTTTCACAAGAATTATTACAAGCAACTCCTAGAATCATATTGGCAATGATCATTGCTGTAGTAATTTCGAAACCTTTGGAGTTGAAAATATTTGAAAAAGAAATTAATCAAGTGCTCTTGGAAGAAAAAAATACAATGACACTCGATAATAAGGATCAGGTAGCGTTACTGTATACTCCAGAAATTACAAAGTTAACATCTAAAATAGAAAGTTTAAAAACGGAGGTGTCTGAAAAAGAAGCGGAAGTAAATAACTTATACGCTACTTATATAGCTGAAGCGGAGGGAAGACAAGGAACTAAATTATTAGGTAAAGGACCAGTATATACGGAAAAACGAAATAAGCATGATGGCATGTTGTTGGAATTACAGAAATTGAAAATAACCAATACCGAGAAAATATCCGGTATTGAAAATCAAATAAGTACGCTCAATAAAACCTATGAAGCCCAATTAGTAACTACACAGCCCATTATTGATGGGTATGACGGATTAATGGCTCGTGTAACGGCTTTAGGAAAACTTCCTTGGTTGCCCTCATTCTTTATATTTATATTGTTTTTGGCCATAGAAACATCTCCGATTTTGGCTAAGTTACTAGCACATAAAAGTGAATACGACTATAAAGCAGAAAATCAAGAGTCGGAAGTAAAAACCTGGATGCAATTACAGGTTCAGGAACGGGCTAATAATTTGAAAACCAATACAGCTATAAGTAATAAGGTGTATGCCGATATACAAGAAGAAGAACAAGTATATCAATATAAAAAAGAGAAAGCAGAAGAGTTGATTCGGTTTCAAGCAGAAGTTTTTTATAAAAACCAGAAAAAAGCAACAGTGTGATTTAGTTGAAAGGTGAAAAGCAGAAATGTAGGAAAGAGAAAGAGAAAAGAGATTAGTTTTATTGTCAGACTGAGCCTGTCGAAGGCTTAATGAAAACGAAAACATAACCACTTCAATATTTCGTCTTTGCTAATCACAAGCTAAACTTAGTATGACAAACTCACTTCTACAAGCTACCATTGACGTAATTCATTAAAACAGCTATTCTCGATACAATTTTCTTATAAATTCAAAACAGAATTTATAAGAAAATCACTCGAATTGACGCTAGATACGTTATTATTTCCGCTTGTTTTTTTGAAAAAACTAACGTCTCAGTGTGACAAACGTGATCAATTCAAAAAAACGAATTAACCAGAAAACTACTCGGTCTGACGAGAATTTAAGTTAAACCTACCCGTCACTTCGAGTGATTTTGAGGAACGAAAAATTGTATCGAGACACAACTAAAAAACGCCGTTTTACAGGAAGACCATAATTGCTTACATTTTATGGTTTTCTTTTAATTAACAAAGACCCAAAAGTCATTATTCTTATACAGTTTTTTTTATCATTTTCACGTCATTTCGACAAAGGAGAAATCACATCTGAGTGAACAACATAAACAATGGTTTTTTCGAAAATACTTGAGCTAACAGCTATGAGACCTCTTAACTAAAGTAAGTACTTTTACAAGATCAGTCTGACTGAAATACTTTTAAAACCAGTGTGTCAAAACTTTAAAAGGGATCGTTTAAGATATTTAAAAAATAAAAATGTAGACTTTTAACTGTATGCTAAAATAAAATTGAAATAAAAACACATCTATTGTAAGGATATTTAAATAGGTCAGACAACCTATTTAAATATATATAGGAATGAAAAATTTTAGTGCCATTGCAATAGTGTTAATTAGTTTTTTTGGTTTTTCTCAATCGGCTAATGAAATAGGTGAATTGTCTCATAAAAGCATAACAGAACGATTTCCAAATAAATTGAATAGGATGTTTACTGCTCATGGAACTTATGAGCGTTGGGATAAAATGAATCAATTGTCGTTTGATTTATTGAAAAAAGGAGGGGCTACTGAAACTCACTTAATCGATTTAAAATCGCGTAAAACATTAATTAGTTCTTCAAAATTCACCATTGGATTTGATGGAAAAGATGTTTGGATGAATGCTGAAGGAAAGTTTCCTGTAGAAAGAGCCCGTTTTTATCACAACCTTTATTTTTACTTTTATGCAATGCCATTTGTTTTAGGAGATCCTGGAATTAGCTATTCTAGAGTAGCCGATTTGAATTTTGAGAATAAAAAATACACAGGCTATAAAATTACTTACGAAAATAATATAGGAGATTCTCCAGATGATAATTACTTTGTGTATTTTGATGAATTAACACGTCAAATGACTTGGTTAGGCTATACTGTTACCTATGGTAAAGATACCCCAAATACAGAAATTCATTATATTAAATACACCAATTGGGAAACGATAAACGGATTAGTATTGCCAAAGAAACTGCAATGGTATGATTCGGAAAATAATTTACCTGCAACTCCAAGCAATAGCGCTGAATTTGAAAATAGTACTGTTTCAGAACAAATAATAGAAGCATCAAAGTTTACAAAACCAGTTGACGGAAAAATAGGCGAAAAATAGTATTTGTTAAGCGTAAAAAAGTCGGTTAATCCTATTTGGTTTAACCGACTTTTTTATGTCATTTATTTTAAGTTTTAATTAGGATTAGTTCGTTTTGTACTTTTCAGTATATCGATGGTATAATTCTGTTTGATGAGATTCTAGGCTAATAATTCGGCCTTGAATAAAAGCATGTGAAAGTTTATTTGTTCTCATGTCTAATGCGTCACCTTCTGAAATAAATAGCGTAGCATCTTTGCCAACTTCTAAACTTCCTGTAAAACTATCAATACCTAAAATGATAGCAGTATTTAAAGAAATCAATTGTACTGCTTTTTCTTTATCAAGTCCAAAAGCCACGCAAGTACCAGCGTAAAAAGGTAAGTTTCTGGTGCTCATGCGCTCCATACTACCGCTAGTATCCAATCCTACTAAAACACCTTCGTCGGATAAAATAGTGGCTAATTTATAAGGCAAGTCATAATCATCATCATCATTTTCAGGAGTGCTATGTACACGTTGTAATAGTACTGGAATACGGTGTTTTTTTAGCAAGTCCATTGTTTTGTATGCTTCGTAAGCGCCAACTAGGACTAAATTTATCTTTTGTGTAACTCCAAAATCTATAGCATCGATAATTTGTTTTTCATCGCTTACATGGATAAAAACTTTTTTAGTTTTATTGAATACAGCTTTCATACTGTCAAAAACTAAATGTGTTGTTTTGGAGTTATTAAAGCCTGCTTTTTTAAAGAAGTTATTTAATTCCGCTACTTGTTCCGAGTATTTTTTATTAGGAACAGTTGGTCCAGGAGCTGCCCACCAACCTGAACGATTAAATGTTCTTGGCCAATTGATATGAATTGCGTCATCTTCCTTAATTACAGCATCTTCCCAGTTCCAAGCATCAAACTGAACAATCGATGAACTCCCAGAAATACGACCACCACGAGGCGTAATTTGCCCTTGAAGCACTCCATTTGGACGCATACTTTCCGTAACCTTTGACTCGGTATTATACGCAATAATACTTCTTATATGTGGATTATACGTACCAAGTTCTCTTTGGTCATTTGAGGCTCTAACGGCATCAATCTCTACCAACCCTAAAGTAGTATTTGGAGCTATAAAACCTGGGTAAACATGTTTCCCATGTGCTTTTATAATAGTTCCTTTGTATGCAATTTTACTAGTTGTAGCATCGGCAACAACAGTAAGTTTGCTATTTTCAAAAATAAGTAAGGAGTTTTTTATAACGGTTCCATTACCAATATGCGCAGTTGCACCAATAATAGTAATAGGTGCAGCTTGCTTTCTACCTGGTGTTTGTTGAGCAAAACCGAATGAACAGATAAGCAGTGTTATGTATATGATGTTTTTCATAAATTATGAACTAATGTTATTTGTGTAATTAAATGTTATTGGTAATCTCCTTCAAAATCACAATGTATATGTGGTCGTTTATTTTTCTTAGGAGATTGCGTTTTTCCGCCTTTATTTTTATAATCAAGCATTAAATTAATTAAGGTATTGCGTTCCTTTTTTATGTTTTCTCTATCTTTTAAATCACGAGCAAGATCAAAATAAACAACTCCTTCAATAATTGTTTTTTCAGCTTTTGCGTACACGGACAACGGATTGGTGTTCCATAACACAACATCGGCATCTTTACCAATTTTAATACTCCCAATTGATTGGTCTAAATGCAAGAGTTTTGCCGGATTTAAGGTTACGAACTTCCATGCTTCTTCTTCAGAAACATCACCATATTTAACAGCTTTAGCAGCTTCTTGGTTTAAACGCCTACTCATTTCCGAATCATCGGAATTAAAAGCAACAGTAATACCTTGTTTATGTAAGATGGCTCCGTTATATGGAATGGCATCATTAACCTCGTATTTATATGCCCACCAATCACTAAAAGTTGATGCGCCCACTCCATGTGCTTTCATTTTATCAGCAACTTTATATCCTTCTAATATGTGTGTAAATGTATTGATGTTAAAATTGAATTTCTCCGCTACTTTCATCAGCATGTTAATTTCGCTTTGAATGTAGGAATGGCAAGTAATAAAACGTTCTTTATTTAGTATTTCAGCAATAGTTTCCAATTCATCATCCTTTCTGTATGGTTGGCCACTTTTCTTTTTAATATCATAGGCTTTGGCACGCGTGAAATAGTCAATATATACTTGTTCTACACCCATTCGTGTCTGTGGAAATCGCGAATAACTTTCCCAATTACTTTGTTTAACGTTTTCTCCTAATGCAAACTTGATGGCTTTTGGAGCATTTGGTATTAACATTTTATCAGGTGTTTCTCCCCATTTTAATTTTACAAGAGCCGATCGTCCTCCAATAGGATTTGCCGAACCATGCAAGATTTGAATTGTAGTTACACCACCAGCTAAATTTCTGTAAATGTTAATGTCGTTTGATTTTACAACATCTTCAATGGTAACTTCAGCAGAAGAATTTTGTCCGCCTTCATTTACTGATGAGGTTGCAATATGCGAATGTTCATCAACAATTCCTGCGGTTAAATGTTTACCTGTACCATCAATAACAGTGGCTTTACGAGCTGCAATATTGTCTCCTATTTTTTCAATTTTACCATTGCGGATTAAAACATCCGTATTTTTAAGAATCCCTTCTCTTTCATTGGTCCAAACAGTAATGTTTTTGAATAACAATGTTTCTTGTTTCGGAGAAGTTTTGAAACCATACGCCATATTCGGATAAGAAACAGCTACTAGAGTAGGAGTAGAAGTTTTATCTTCTTTTTTACTTTCTTTTTTATCCTTAGGGTCAGAATAGATTCCTGTAAAAGTAGTCTCTGTTCCATTTTCAAGAATTGCTTTTCCGTTTATAGTTGCCTTTTCTTGAGTAATTTTGGCAATTAATCGAGTATATGAGTTTCCTTCTTTTTCAGAGAAATGGATGTTTAGCCAATTGTCCTTAAAAGTCATTTTACTAGTAAGTTTTATAGTGTCCTGTTTAAGTTCAACTTTAAACTTAGGAGCTTTTCCCGATAGTATTAAAGTGTATTTTTTCGTATTTATAGTTAGCTCATAATTACCACTAATATTTTTTGAATTTATATCAGAAAATGAGTTTTTATTCCCCATAATCCAATGTTCATAAAGCGTTGTTTTTGAATCAAAAATATCCCCTGAAGTAATCATAAAGTTAGCATAGCTTCCTTTTTTTAAGCTTCCTATTAAATCAGATTTCCCTAGTAGTTTTGCAGGAACAGTAGTCAGCGCTGCAAGAGCATCCGTTTTGTTTAATCCGTGTTTAATTGCATTTTGTATGTTAGAATTGAAATCAGATACAGATTTTAATTTATGCGTAGTTAATGCAAATGGGATATTGTTTTTAGTAAAAGCACTTGGGTTTGTTGGAGCTAAATTCCAATGCTTCATATCCTTTAAAGATATTTTTGATGCTTGAAACGGATTTTCAACATCATAAGCTTTTGGAAAGTTTATGGGTAAAATATAAGTTGCTTGTGTAGCTTTTATGTTTTCTATACGTTGGTATTCATCACCACCACCAACAATGGTATAGTTAACACCAAATTCATCACCTAGTTTATCAACTCTTAAATCGTTTAACCAGTTGCCAGCATTAAAAATATGAAGTCTGTTTTTATTAGCAAGAAAAGCTTCAATTGATAAGTCTTTTGTTTCAATATTTCCTTTACTATACCAATCAGCATCATGATGTACTTGCCTAATTAATGCCATTCCTCCCATAATAGAACTTGGGTAGGATTGCCTAGATAATTTACTTTTATTAAACGAAAAATACTGTGCCGATTTTTCCTCAATAATTTGAGTTGCTGCATTTCCTTTTTGATCAAGAGCTACTAAAGTACCAGTACCACTCATAACCGCATCATGCATATGGGTGTTAACAATTCCAAAACCTGCTTTTAGTAATTCTTCTGCTTTTTTAGTATCATATTTAAAAGAATGAAACGAATTCGTTTCTGGCCGGATATGGTCATTCCAGTAGTATCCTTTTCTGTTCGCATCAAATTGAGGAGAATGATGCCCTTTTTCTCTCTTAGGTTTTTCTACCCCAAATGAACTGTAGATATCAATAAACGAAGGGTAAATAGTTTTTCCAGAAAGGTCAATTGTTTCTGTTTTTTTTGGAATATGTACCCCGCCACCAATTGCAATAATTGTATTGTTTTCAATTAGTAAAGTCCCATTTTTAATGATTTCTGACGGACTCACGTATATTGTTGCATTTGTGAATGCTGTTATGGAATAATCGGGAGTTTTTACACCATTTGTTTTGGGATGGTATTCCTGTGAATACGATACGCTTATCATGAAAAATAAGAGTACGCTAAGTTTAAATTGGTTCATTGAGTTGATTTAGTTTTTTAATGGATTTTAAAGATAGTTAACTAAATCAAAAGTGTTGAATTTTAAGAATTTTTTAACATTTACGGAGCAATAAGGATGGACTTATTTAAAAGCCATTGGAATGATATTGAGTTTTAAAACCTGCTATTTTAATTGAAGTTGTTTATTTAACAGGTTGTTCGTTTTTTTTTTTTGTATTCATCGGTTTTCAAATGGTTATGACAAATTATCAAATATTATCCAGGAGCTAGGGTGTCAATTAACTTAGCAAAAGGCTTGTGTAATAAGGAGCCGTATGAAGAGGGAGGTTTTCCTTTACTTATAAGACTAGTAGCTTTTTTAATATAGTTTTTTAACTCTTAATATACTTTCGATATACTTTAAAGAGGAGTAATATTCTAAATTATTACCAGAATTAATTTCCATATTTAATAATTCTTGATAAATAATATGATCTTCTTTGAAGCATTCTTTTAAATAAACTAAATCAAATTTTAGATGCTTTTTATTGTATAGTTTACGAATTTCATAGCGGTAGTTTTGTTTTACATTTTTAGTTTCTTCTTTTTCTTCTCTTGAACTATCCGAAAAAGTTATTTCAATATTTTCTGAAATAGTTTTTCTTTTTTTACTTTCAGAAATATAATTAGATTCATTAAATTCTTTAATAGATAATTCTGTTTCTTCTAAATATTGTTTTAAATCAGTTATAAAATTTTCTATTACTAATTTATACCTGAGATGTTCTTTTTCTTGAATTTTACATCTTTTTAAGTACTCTACTTTGTAGATTAAACTATCATTTATGATTGTTTCAAAAGTACAATATGTAAAATCTACTATTTTATCAAATTCGGTATTAGATTCAATCATTTTTCCAAGTTGCTTAACTTTCTTTAAATACTGATTAAGTACTTTCTTGTTTTTATTAACTATTATTTCTAAATACTTTATTAAATATTCATTGTGTCTTTTTAAAATTTCAGAAGTTGAATAAGATTTAGTGTTCCCTTCGAAATCATTGTCTTTAGCGTATTTAATATATTCAATATTTGAAGAGGATAAATTATTAGAAAAAAATATTGAAGATTTAAAAAATTTATCTTTATCTCGGTTTATTGGATGTCCTATTAATTCGTTGCGAATTTCTCTATTAGGGTTTTTATCAATCTTTGTGCTTTGCGATTCTTTAAAAAATTTTAATAACTCATCAGTTAAATCTTGATGAACATATATAATTTGCATTAAACCGATAGAATGAAAAATATTTTGGTTAAAACTCTTATTTGAGTCATTCTTTTTTAAAAGCTCTAATGTGTCTAAAAAATACTTTAGAATATCACCATAATAATTTGTTTTAACCTCTTCGTTCCATAGAATTTCACCTTGAATAAATTTATAATTCCATACATAATCATTCCAAAAAGCGGTAATTTTATTTAAATTATATTCAATTAAAGTCATTTATTAGGGATTGTTATTAAGGTTTAGTTTAAGAAATATTGGAAAGTTGAAAACACGATAAATTTCGGTTTTAGCAGAGAGCTAAATTCTTATATTTTTATTTTATCTTTTCTTTTTTAAACCCAAATTAAAAATTTGGTAAAACATTATAAATAAGCACAGAACTTTGGGTTTAACACTTAATAAACAGTATTATTACTACTTACTTTCCTCTTGTTCAAACAGCCTCACTTGAAGAAGAAATTTTTCCAGTTGTAATTTGCTAACCTATAAACTTGTTAAAGTAATCTCTTAATAAAATGGATGTATTTTTTGCCATAATTAAGTATTTAACATAAATACACTAATTCTTGGTATCACTAGCGGTTACCTATAAAAAAGACGGAGGATAGAATCCACGGGTTTTCGTATTTCCACTAGTCAAACTTTTTTTGTTTAGTTTCATTTTAATGACAAATTAAAAGATTTATCGAACTTCGATAAAAATACAATACTTTGGGTTACGTACCAAAACTTGTATTATCTACAGGCGTTACTGATAGTAGTAATTATTTATTACTACTCATTTCATTTAAAAAAAATGATTGATATTATTCTTTAATTTCAATCAGAGGGTTTGTGTTAATTAATTCAGGGAAGTCGGGCATTGGAGCATAGCTTCCTTCTATTGACCCCATACATTCTTTGCCAGTTGTTTTATCTAAGAAGTATCGTCCAAACGCTATTTCGTTATCTATAAAAACACTGTACATATCAGGACCTTCAATAATGCTATTGTTAAAACCGAAGCGTGGCAAGCCAAACGCCTTTATAATAAAATTAATTTTTTCTTGTTCTTCGATAGTTGGAAAGTAAAATTTTTCAAATCCCCATAAATCAAATGGAGAAACATTCTGGTTGGTTAGATTAACCTCAAAATCATAATTTAAATTCTCACCTTTTTTGTCAACAGGAGTGAATCTGATAATTCTTCTGTATTTGACAATTGTTTTTTCTGAGTTTTTCCAAGCTGTGATTTCATACAAAAGAGGGTCTAATACAAATTGAGAGTATTTGGAGGTAATAATTTTATTGGCTTGATCTATTAGTTTGTTTTTATCTAAGGGAATACCTTTTTTTATAAGCTTATCTTTTTTAGTAATTATGACGTCAATAGATTCATTATAACTAATATGTTTTAATTTGACTGTGTATTCATTCCAATTAATAGATTCATACTCTTTCTTATAGGAAATTCTGTCTGCACTCTGATACATTGAAATCGTCAGTTCGTATTTTTTTCCTTCTTGAAAAATAAATAAATGACCAGATGTTACAGAAGCTTGTTTATCACTTATTGCATTTTTGTGTGAGAATCTAGTTAATACAATAGAAAGGGAGTTGTCTATCTCTGTTTTTGTATTGAGTACTAAATTAGTTGTTTCATTCATAGTGTTCTTTTGGGCATAGTTTGAGAAACTAAAAGCCAGTAATAATAAAGTAAATAATCTAGTCATATTAATTCTTTGTTTCTTTTATTACTGCAACTAGGAAATAAGCGCTGTTTCATTTTTTTTAGTCGCTTCCAAAAACACAAAAAAAACAAATGCTTCTGTCTGGGGATCTTGTGATTAGTATTTGTTGACTATGTTAAAATAGCATTTATTTTCAGACGCATAATGTTTACTTTTATCATTATGAATCCTTACTTTTTTATTTAAAAAATATGTATGCTGTTTGTTTCTATGTAAAACAAATTCCCTCTGCCTACAATTAGGTAATTACACCAATTAAACTTGAAGCTACTCATAAGTAAATTGAATCATTTTAGTTTGAACTACCTACATGGTTAGTTGCTCGATTTTTTGTATACGCCACTTCTAAGCTCAAGTTCACCAGTCTTCAAATGGTTAAGAAGAGTCATTAGTTTTGGTTTTTTCGTTTTTCCTATAAGTATGTTAAGCCCCATTTTTGAAGGTCCAAAATCTTTTAGTCTGGCAACGAGTACATCAAAAAAATAAATTCCTGCTTGGGTTTGATTAATGGTTTGTTTTTTTGTTAAACTCAACTCTATCAAAAGCCCATCCATTTCGTCTGCATTAAATAAGCCCTCTCTTAAAAAGGAGATTCCGAACTATTAATTACTGTTGTTGCACACAGATTTTACTCTTTTCGGTTTATTATTCGTTCAAATATTTTCAATTTATCAATTCCAAGTAATATAAAATAAGCAAATAAAGTTAGAAAGAACAAAGTTGTCATAATTCGTAAGTAAATCTTAACGGTCCATTCTAAAGCAACTTTTACTCGTTGCATTATGCCAATTTTAATTTCTTTACCTTCTAAAAGTGAAAACTGGACTGTACAAAATTCATTTTCATCATCAAAATCTCCAAGACTAACTCCAAGTCCTTGAAGTTGTTGTTCAATTTCAAGAATACGGTTTTCCAATCCCATATATTCATCTATTTTCCCGCCTTTTGATTTTAATTCAATTAGTGAGGTTCTGATTTTTTCTAATGACTTCTTTTTTGCATTTAATTCTTTATATTCATTTGTCTTATCTTTCTTTGTTATTTGTTTCGCTTGTACTTTACCAATTGTTATTAGTTGATTATATAATGCATCAAAATTTTCAGGTGGAACTCCGATTACTAAATTTAGTTTTCGATATCCCTTATTTCCACTTTTTTGTTCAAACTGAATTAATGCGTCAAGTTTTTTAATCGTTCCTCTTGACGACTTTTCTTCTTCTTCAAAGTTTGATGATTTAGTTTTAATTTCCGCAATTTTTTCATACTTCTGGTCAACTTTTATTGCAGATTGATTTGTAGTGCTTGATTTTACTTCATATTTGTTTGTTGCATAATTTCTTTTCGAGTTAGAAATGTTATCAAAAAATTGAGATTGATTAGGTGTGTCATCAAAGGTTTTTGTATAACCATACATTAGTCGAAAAATGAATAAAGTAGCAAAAACTATTATTAGCCAAAAAAACAGTTTTTTTAATCGTTTCTTAAATGTTTGTTTCATATTTCAGATGTTTGTATTGCTTGTGTACAACGATTCGTTATGAATAGCACGTAAATTAAAAGGTATTAAAATTTCAATTTAGCATTTAGCTATTTTTTTGTTTTTCTGTCTAAAGCCAAGTCAAAAAAAATAACGGACACTATAAATATACACAAAACCTGCTATTAAACACAAAATCCCGTATTGTTTATAGGTGTCCTAAGTTTACATTTTCGATGTTTATAGATTAATAAATATAAGAACAAAAAGAATAGAGTAAGGTTGTTATGGGTTCAGAGACTTGAGATCTCGTAAACAACGAAAATCCCTATTCTTTTACTACCAAAATACGATCTGTTCATTAGGATTTAAAGTTGTTTCTAGGATGTCGTATAACAGTAGCTGTTGTTTTTATAAAAATAAAAATATGAATAAAAATAAAGAAATTACCGGAATAGATGTATCAAAATCTAGTTTAGATGTTTTTAGTAATGATAAAAAGTACTCTAAAAAAAATATTAGCAATGTATGGTAATTCTTGTAGTTATGTTATGGAAACTACAGGTTGTTATAATTAGTTATTGACTATTTACTAGTATGATTTAGGAGTCTTGGTAAGTGTTGTAAATTCATTGATTATAAAACGATTTATTCAAATGAAATTACAAAATTTGAAGAGGGGTAAAAATGATTTGTCTTTATTTAAAGCAACGTACAGCTCTATTGAATACACTTCATAGTTTGTTCTTCATCTGGAATAACAAAGTGTAAATTGGTACGTAGCTTGATACGTCAATTACGTTATTAAAAAAAGGAAATAGATTTACTGGAATTAGAGGTTGAAAAAGCAATAAAAAAAAATGATTCAGAGCTCTATATAGATATAAAAAGTTTCCCTGTAATAGGTTAAAAAATAGCTGCATTATTGTTAATTCACACCAACGGTTTTCGTGTTTTTGGAAGCTATAAACAGTTGATTAGTTATTTTGGATTAGCGCCCACAGAACGTAGTTCTGGCAGTAGTATTCGAGGTCGAAGTAGAATTATTAAATATGGTGACGTTACGATACGGAATCATTTATTTATGTGCAGTTTTATTGCATGTAATTCAAACCCTTAATGTAAGGCTTTATATGATCGAATAGTAAATAAAGGAAAATCAAAAAAAACTAGCATTAATAGCAGTGTGTAATAAGTTATTAAAACAAGCTTTTGGAGTAGCTAAATCTTGGTTGGTTTATGATATAAATTTTGAATTAGAAGATTTGTATGAGATGAGTAAAAAAGAGCTGAAAATGTTTTTTTTTTAGCTCAGTTTATTGTTGTTGCTGGGCTTTTATCTCTTTTTCTGTTTTATTATAGTAATATTTTTTTTCATCAAGTTCTAATTCCACCACATCGTTAGTAAAATAATAGTGTGCTTTATCGAACTTTATTGGAATGATTACTTCACCTTTTTTATTAATAAATCCATATTTGTCGCGTGCTTGACTTCTGGTTAAAAAAACGTGCTCTATTTCTTCAACTAGTTGAAATTTAAAAGAAAGCAAGTAGTCTTTTTGGGTTCACTTCTGATACTCTTTGTTTAATGGTTTTTGCATTACACTTGTTTTTTAGTGTATCGCTGTTTCAGGACGGGACAACATAGACATAAAAAAAAATCCTGTCATTATTGACAGGATTTTTTTATTCAGATAAGATCGATACTTATGATCTTGTTCTTTTTTCTTTAATTCTAGCTTTCTTACCAGTAAGCTCTCTAAAGTAAAAGATTCTTGCTCTACGAACAGATCCTTTTTTGTTGATTTCAATTTTTTGTAATGCAGGCATGTTAACAGGGAATATTCTTTCCACTCCTACAGTACCAGACATTTTTCTAATAGTAAACGTTTCAGTTGAACCGTGTCCTCTTTTTTGGATAACAACACCTCTATAAAACTGAGTTCTTGTTTTAGCCCCTTCCTTGATTTCGTAGTAAACAGTAATAGTATCTCCTGCTCCGAATTCTGGGAATTCTTTTGTTGTTACAAATTCGTTTTGTACAAATTTAATTAAACTTTCCATTTTGTAATATTTAAACTATTGATTTAAAACAACATACACGATTATCGCCAGAGGTTAATCTAAAATTGACTGCGAAATTAACCATTATTTAATAATTGGCAATGAATTGCAGTGCTTTTTTATGAATTGATTTATTTTTCAAATAAATCAGGCCTTCTTTCTTTTGTTCTTTGATGTGCTTGATCTTCTCTCCAGGATTCTATTTTAGGAAAATTACCTGTAAGTAATATGTCGGGGACTTTTACTCCTTTGTAGTCAGCAGGCCTTGTGTATACAGGAGGAGCTAATAAGTCGTCTTGAAAAGAGTCGGTTAGCGCTGAAGTTTCGTTGTTTAATACGCCAGGTATAAGCCTGATAACTGCATCGCATAGTACGTTAGCAGCAAGTTCACCACCAGAGAGAACAAAATCTCCTATTGAAATTTCTCTTGTAATGAATAAGTCACGTACACGTTGGTCAACACCTTTGTAGTGCCCGCATAGGATAATCATGTTTTCCTTTAGAGAAAGTTCATTTGCAGTACCTTGATTTAAGGTTTTTCCGTCAGGCGTCATGTAAATTACTTCATCGTAATTACGTTCGGACTTTAGTTTAGTTATGCAAATGTCAATAGGTTCTATCATCATTACCATTCCCGCGCCACCGCCAAATTGATAATCGTCAATACTTCTTTGTTTATTGGTGCTGTAGTCTCTTAAGTTGTGGAAATGTATTTCTACAATTCCTTTTTCTTGTGCGCGTTTCAATATAGAGTCATTAAACGGACTCTGCATTAATTCGGGTAAAACGGTTATAATATCAATTCTCATAAAACAAATTAACTTTTATTTCTTGTTCAATTCGTCTTGTAATTTACGCATTACTTTTTGTTCGCGTTCTAAAGCTGTTTTTTTGTGACTTTCATATTCCTTTTCTACGTCAGCAAGTTGAGTTTTAGTTTCTTGAGTTACAGTGTTGCTGCTTTTGAACTTGTAAATAAAGAATAATAACAAGATTGATAAGACTGAAATTATTCCCCAAAAAAGGTTTTTAAAAGAAGCTTTCTTCATATCGCTTCCAACAAAGGAAATGTTATCCTTATCAGTATTTACTGTAGTAATTTCGTTATTTAAAGAAGTTATCTTTAATTCCAATTTCTTGGTGTTTGATTTTTGATTTTCAATAATAATAGATAAACTTTTTATTTCTTGCTTTTGTTTATTTACAGAATCTATAACTTGTTTTTTTAAAGAGTGTAGCCAAGTTCTTTTAACAACTTTGAACTCTTGGAAGTTATTAGATTTTTTAATGACATAGTCAAACTTTTCATTAACACTACTGTTTGTGAGTGAAAGTTCCTTATCAGTTTCTTGTGCTGAAATAGTAGAGACACTTATTAAAAGTGTCAGTAAAAAAAAGTAAATCCTCTTCATGATATCTGTATTTTTTTTGATAAAAAATCCGTGTTATATCACAACACGGATTTTTATAATTTATTGTATGTAATCTGATTCCTAGTAATAACTAAATCTTCTTACTTTAGATACGTGTTTAGCTAAGCGAATAACTTGGTGTGAATATCCATATTCATTGTCATACCAAACATATAATACTATGTTTTTTCCGTTACTTCTAACAATAGTAGCTTTACTGTCATATATTGATGGGGCAGAAGAACCAACGATATCAGAAGAGACTAATTCGTTATCTAACGAGTATTTTATTTGTTCTACTAAATCACCTTCTAAAGCGTATTTTTTGATGATAGCATTTACAGCTTCAACAGAGGTAGTGTTTTTAATTTCTAAGTTTAAAATAGCTAATGATCCGTTAGGAACAGGAACTCTAATAGCATTAGATGTTAATTTCCCTTCTAAGGATGGTAGCGCTTTTGAAGCAGCTTGTCCAGCCCCAGTTTCAGTAATTACCATGTTTAAAGCAGCGGCTCTACCACGACGATATTTTTTATGGAAATTATCTACTAAATTCTGATCGTTTGTGTATGCGTGAATAGTTTCTAAATGTCCGTGAACTATTCCTAAGCTATCTTCAATTGCTTTTAAAATAGGTGTAATGGCATTTGTTGTGCAGGATGCTGCAGAGAAAATATTTACATCATCAGGGTTGTTTTCTAAGTGGTTTACACCGTGAACAATATTAGGGATTCCTTTACCTGGTGCAGTTAATAAAACTTTATCAGCACCGTTAGACGCTAATAATCTGCTTAATGCTTCTTTATCTCTAAAAGCTCCAGTGTTGTCAATAATTAAGGCGTTGTTTATACCGTAAATGGTGTAATCAATATCTTCTGGTGCATTAGCACTTATCATTTTTACGGTAGTTCCGTTTATAATTAGTGCTTGATTTTCTATGTCAGTAGTTACTGTTCCGGAAAAGTCGCCATGAACAGAATCTTGTTTTAATAAAGAAGCTCTTTTTTCTAAAACTATTTCATCAATTTTACCTCGGGTAACAATCGCTCTTAAACGCATTTGTTGCCCTTTAGCAGTTTTAGACATTAACTCTCTGGCTAGTAAACGTCCAATTCTACCAAAACCGTATAAAACAACATCTTTAGGTTTGATGTCTTCGGATTTGCTAGCGTCTTTTAATTTATCAGAAACAAATGCTATTGCATCATTGTATTTGTCGTCTTCTAGGTGGTATTCATAAGTTAATTTACCAATATCTAGTTTAGACGGTGGTAAGTCAATACTTTGTATGGCTTTAGCAATTTCAACTGAATCAAAAATAGAAATTGGCTTTTGAACAAATTCACCTGCATATTGATGTAGGTTTAAAATGTCACTCACATTATTGTCAATCAATTGGTTTCTAAAAAGAACCAATTCAATTGATTTGTCGTACCATAAATCACTAACTACTTTAATAAAATCTACAGAGGCTCTTCTTCTGTCCGCTTGAAAAGCTAGTTCTTTTTCGTAAGTATCATTGTTTGCAATCATTCTTGTTGTTGTTTGTATTGTTGTTTTTGAAAGTGCAAAATTACTAATTATAACTAAAAAAAACGCTCCTGAAGAGCGTTTTTTTAATCCGTAATTATTCAGCTGATTTTTTTTCAGAATATATAATTACTTTTTTTAACGTAGCCACCAATTTTTTGAATCTCCGTTTTTGTAAATAACCTCTATATTATATAGGTTGTTGGAATCTAGATTTTTAAGTTTAGCTAAGTCTTCAATACTTTCTATGTCTTTTTCGTTGATTTTAATGATGATACAGTCTTTTGTTAAGCCAAGTTTTTTTGATAGAAAATCATTATCGATGGTTACTATTCTTACTCCGCTTTTTATTTCTAAGGCGTCTATTTCATCTGTTGTTAGGTTCTTTAATTCCAGCCCTAATACGTTCTCTGTAAGGATACTGTTGTCAGATAATTTTACAGTGAATATTTTTAAAACACCTTCTCTTAGTACGGATATGTTAATTGTATTGTTAGGTCTTTTTGTGCTTAAATATCCAGTAAGGTCGGATGATTTGGTAATTTTAGTGTTGTCAATGTTTTTAATAATATCACCTGCTAATAACCCTGCTTTTTCTGCGCCAGAATTAGGTTCTATTTCAGATATGTAATACCCTTGGGTGTCTTTTAGGTCTAGTCTGATTGCCTGGTTGTTGTTTAGACCAAACCCTGTAACCCCTAAAATAGCTTGTTGTACATTTCCGTATTCCAAAATATCTTGAACTATTTTTTTAGCAGTGTTTGAGGGTACTGCAAAAGAGTATCCTATATATGATCCTGTTTTGGAAGATATAGCGGTATTGATTCCTATTAGTTCTCCTCTAGTGTTTACTAAAGCGCCTCCAGAGTTTCCTGGGTTTACTACGGCATCTGTTTGTAAAAAGGATTGTATGTTACTATCTCCGTCTAAGTCTCGTGATTTAGCACTTATGATTCCTGCGGTAACTGTTGAATTCAAATTGTATGGGTTTCCAACTGCCAATACCCATTCGCCAATTTTTATATCATTAGAATCTCCAAAAGGAATGTATTGAAGTTTTTCTTTCGCTTCAATTTTTAATAAAGCGATATCGCTTTTTTTGTCAAATCCAATAACACGTGCTTTGTATGATTTTTGATTATTTAGAGTTACTGTTAGTTCATCCGCATTGTCAATAACATGATTGTTAGTAATAATATACCCGTCTTCAGAAATAACAACTCCTGAACCAGTGGATCCTTTTTGTATCTTTTCACCTTGATTATTGTAGTATTCAAAAATATTTCTTGGTTGCGTGTAAGTAGTGGTATTTGTTACGTGAACAACTGCGTGTATGGTTTTTTCTGCTGCAATTGTGAAATCTGTGTTTTCAGCTAAATCGGTTCTTGTATTTGTATTGTATGTAACTGGTGTGGCGAAAGGAGTGGTTTGTGTGATGGTGTTAACTTCTTGTTTTTGATCTTCATCTGTAAAAGATATATAGCCAACTAAACTAAGTATTCCGCCCAGTGTCGAAAATAATGTAATTTTTAAGATCTCTTTCATAATGTATTGTGATTTGGGTTATTGTATTGTAAAGTTAAATTATTTTTCAAATCATTAATTGACTTTAACGTGCTATTAACGAGGTGTTAAAGTGTGTTAAAAATTATTCATGAAATTATTGACGAGTTTTTTTTGCTTGTATTTCTTAGGTTGTATTGTGTGTTTTGTAAGGTTAGATTATGGTGTCCTATTTTAGTGAGTTTTTCGTGTGATTGCTTACATTTGTAAAACAATAAATGTCTTCTGGTTAAAAACGGAAGTTTTAGTAAATAATAAACGATTACCAAGCTATGTATTGGTGCTCAATTTCATCAGTGATTTTCAATGATTAAATTTTATAAATACCAAGGAACAGGAAATGATTTTGTGATGATTGATAATCGTCAGCAAGTGATTCCTAAAAATAATCCGGTTCTTGTAAATTCATTATGCGATAGGCGTTTTGGAGTTGGGGCAGATGGATTAATCTTGTTAGAAAAGAGTAGTATTGCTGATTTTAAAATGGTGTATTTTAACGCCGATGGCAATCAGAGTACTATGTGTGGTAATGGAGGGAGATGTATTGTTGCATTTGCTAACTTTTTAAATATTATAAAAGAGCGAACAACTTTCGAGGCAATAGATGGGTTACATGCGGCTACTATTTCTGATAAAATAGTGAGTTTGCAAATGAATGATGTGGTTTCGGTTATTAAAAAAGAGGATTATGTTTTTTTAGATACAGGGTCACCGCATCATGTTCAGTTTGAAGAGAATATTTCAGACTTTGAGATAAAAACAATTGGAAGAAATATTAGAAATGAAATTTATGGTGCTAAAGGGAGTAATGTGAATTTTGTAAAAAAGATTAATGAAACAACATTTAGGATGCGTACATATGAACGTGGTGTGGAAGATGAAACTTTAGCTTGTGGAACCGGTGCTACTGCTGTTGCGATCGCAATGAATTATTTAAAAATAACTAAAGAAAATAATCTTAAATTAAAGGTAGAGGGAGGGGAACTTCAAGTGTCTTTTAATAATAAGGATGGTAAGTATACCAATGTTTTTTTAACAGGAAAAGCGGTACAAGTATTTAAAGGAGAAGTAATATGTTAACATTAAAAGGAAATCGTGTTTATCTAAGGGCTTTGGAGCCGGAAGATTTAGAGTTGATTTATGCCATAGAAAACGATGAGTCAGTTTGGGAGGTAAGTCAAACACAAACGCCGTATTCTCGCTTTTTGATAAAGCAATATTTGGAAAACTGTCATAAAGATGTTTATGAAACAAAGCAATTGCGTTTAGTGATTATGACTACCGATGATGAAGCAATAGGTTTTGTAGATTTATTCGACTTTGATCCTAAAAATGATAAAATAGGATTAGGTGTATTGGTACTAAGTCATGCTCGCGGTAAGAAATACGGACGTGAAGCGTTAGAATTGCTCATTGCCTATACATTTAAAAATTTATATGTGCATCAAATTTACGCGAATGTATTAGAAGACAATTTAGTAAGTGTAAAGTTGTTTGAAAGTTTAGGATTCGTAAATTCGGGTGTTAAGAAAGATTGGATTTTAGAAGGGAATCATTATAAAAACGAATATTTATTTCAATTAATTAAAGATGTACATTAAAAAAATATTAGTAACTGTAGTTTTGTTAGGATTAGTAGGTTGTGCAGTTTTTGCATACTATGTGTACAATGCTATATTTGTGCCTAATACGGCTTTTGAGAATGATAAAGCAACATTGTTTATTTCGTCTGACGCTTCTTTTAATGAGGTGTTAAATGATTTAGAACCCTTATTAATTGATGTAGAAACTTTTGTTGCCGTAGCAAATAGAAAGAAGTATTCAGTTAATGTTAAGCCTGGGAAATATAGTGTTATGAAAGGGATGAATAATAATGATATTATAAATTCTTTACGTGTAAAAAACATTCCTGTTAAAGTGTCTTTTAATAATCAGGAGTCACTAGAAAGTTTGTCAGGTAGAATTTCAACTCAAATCGAGGCAGATAGCGCTTCGTTAGTGAGTGCTTTTAGGGATAGTGCTTTTCTGAAATCCAACAAGTTTACGAGTAGTACGGCTTTAGGTATGTATGTAGCTAATAGTTATGAATTTTTCTGGAATACATCAGCCAATCAGTTTAGGGATAGAATGCTGAAAGAGTACAGTCGATTTTGGACAGCGAATAGAGTAGCGAAAGCTAAAAAAATTGGTTTAACTCAAAACGAAGTAATTTCATTGGCTGCAATAGTTCAAAAAGAGACGGTAAAAATAGATGAAAGACCAAGAGTTGCTGGGGTTTATATGAATAGAATAAAGAAGAGGATGTTATTGCAGGCTGATCCTACAGTAGTTTATGCTGTTAAAAAAGCAACAGGAGTTCAGTTGAAACGCGTGTTATATGAACATTTAAAAATAAACTCTATCTATAATACATATTTACACGCTGGAGTTCCTCCGGGGCCTATAACAATGCCAGATGTGTCAGCCATTGATGCAGTGTTAAATTATGAAAAACATCAGTATTATTACTTCGTTGCAAATATTAAAAAAATGGGGTATCACCAGTTTGCTAAAACCCTTGCGCAGCATAATAACAATGCGGTTGCATACCGTGCTTGGGTGTCAAAAAGACACTAAGTAGTTGATTTCCTTTGTTTTAAAAATAAATCACTTTATCTTTGTAGTTCCAAATTTAATGATATCTTTGCCGACTGAAATTTTAAGCATTTCATTAAATCGTGTAAAAGCGATGAAAGTAAGTCTTAAGAAATCTATTATATGATAAAGAAGTTTATGAAAGTTTTGTTTATCGCTGGAGCAATTTTTATTACTGCTACAGGATTTACATCAAAGAAAGAGTTGAAAGCATCAAATGTAATTAACTCTGAAGTGAGAGAAAGTTTAGGATTGTATTATACAGTTTTAAGCGAAGACGAAATTCAAGAGGAGGCTGAGGAGTTTTCTTTGTTTTTAGGGAAATCATTTATCGGCTTTAAAGAGGCTGTGGGTTTCAAGGAATCTCAAGGAAGGTATTCAGTAGTGAATACTTTAGGTTACATGGGGAAATACCAGTTTGGTAAAGGGACTCTAAAATTGATAGGAGTTTACAATACACGAACTTTTATGGGGAACCCTAGTATTCAAGAAAAGGCTTTTGAAGCAAACCTTTCAAGAAACAAATGGGTTTTGCGAAGAGATATTAAGCGTTTTTCAGGTAGAATGATAGGTGGGGTTAAGGTTACTGAGTCAGGGATTTTGGCAGCAGCACATTTAGGAGGTCCTGGGAGTGTAAAGAAGTTTTTAAGAAGCTACGGAGCAACAGGTTTTTCTGATGCATATGGGAGTTCAGTACGTTATTACATGAAAAAATTTGCAGATTTTGATACGTCTTCTGTTGAAGAAAATAAAAAAGCAAAAGTGGTATTGAGTTAATGGAACTATTATTTCAGAACGAAATAATATTTATATAAAAAAGGGATACATTTAAATGTGTCCCTTTTTTAGTTCACAATGAGTTTTATTTCTGAATTACAAAAATGGTAGGTTTCTTGTGTAGGTCTACAGGATTTTTGCTCCAGAATTTCGCTGTTTTTGTAATGATTAATTCTGTAGGAAGTGTAATGTCACAGGCAACACATATTTTTGTATTAGGGTGTAGCGTAGTACTTAAATCCTCTAACATCTTATTATTTCTATAAGGAGTTTCAATAAATATTTGTGATTGATTATAGTCGAAAGAAAGTTTTTCCAGGCGTTTAATAGTTGCTTTTCGTTCTCCTTTGTCAATAGGTAAGTATCCATTAAAGGTGAAGTTTTGGCCATTAAAACCTGACCCCATCATTGCTAGTAATATTGATGAAGGACCAACCAAGGGTCTTACTTGAATGTTTTTGTCATGAGCAATTTTCACAACATCTGCTCCAGGGTCTGCTATTGCTGGGCATCCTGCCTCTGATAATAACCCTACAACTTTGCCTTCTAGGCAAGAATCTAGATAAGCAGGAATATCATTAGGGTTGGTAAATTTATTTAACGGATGTAAAATTAAATCAGGTTGTGATTTTTTTGGGCAAACTCTTTTTATGAATCTTCTTGCTGTTTTTTCGTTTTCAACAATAAATTCATTGGTCATTTCTAATACTTTTTTCACTGAAATAGGAAGTACTTCTAGAGGTTCGGTGTCGCCAAGTGTTGTTGGTATTAAGTAAAGTTTTCCGTTAAGTTTCATTTTTGATTGTGTTATATGTTTTTTGCAATGTGCGTACATGCTTTATCTAGCATTCGGTAAACGTTTTCAAATCCGTCATTGTAATAAGGATCAGGTACATCTAAATCTTTTCCTTGGTTTATTTCGTTTAGTATGAGCTTTACTTTATTTCTGTCTTCATTATTTTTAGCTAATCTAAGAACGTTATTCTTATTAGCATTATCCATTACATAAATGGTGTCAAATATTTCAAAATCAGCAGCTATAAATTGCCTGCTTCGTTGCTCTGTAATATCAATATTGTATTTTTCACCTATTTCTATTGAACGTTGATCTGGTAATTCACTGCTATGAAAAGCAGAGGTCCCAGCGGAGTCGATATAAACAAAATCAGGATCAACTTTTGATTTCAGAATTCCTTCGGCTAAAGGTGATCGGCAAATATTACCTAGGCAAACCATTAAAATTCGTTTGTGTATCATTTGATTTTGGTTAGTACAATTTAAGAATAAAAAAAATCATCAACTATTTTAGTTGATGATTTTTCTTTGTGATTATAAATTGTCTGTTGAAAACTACAGTGTTAATTTTTTTTGTAAGTCTTCCACGTATTTTTTAAATTGTTTGTCAGTGTGTGCAAGGTTGTCTACTGTTTTACAAGCGTGTAATACTGTAGCATGGTCACGTTTTCCTATTTGACTCCCAATACTTGCTAAAGAAGCTTTAGTTAGTCTTTTAGCAAAAAACATAGCTAATTGTCTTGCTTGAACAATGTGGCGTTTTCTGGTTTTTGATTGTAATGTGCCAACGTCCATTGAGAAATAATCCGAAACTACTTTTTGAATGTAGTCTATTGATATTTCACGCTTCGTGTGTTTTACAAATTTTTCAACTATTTGACGAGCCAAGTCAAGAGTGATTTCTTTTTTGTTGAATGAAGATTGTGCAATAAGTGATACTATAGCGCCTTCAAGTTCTCTAACGTTTGAGTTAATGTTTTTAGCAACATATTCTATAATATCATCTGGCATTTCAACACCATCACGATATAACTTGTTTTTTAATATTGCAACACGTGTTTCAAAATCAGGCTTCTGTAATTCAGCTGATAATCCCCATTTAAAACGAGATAATAAACGTTGTTCAATATCTTGCATATCAACAGGAGCTTTGTCAGATGTTAAAATAATCTGTTTCCCGTTTTGATGTAAGTGGTTGAAAATATGAAAGAATACGTCCTGTGTACCTGCTTTACCTGACAGGAATTGTACGTCATCAATGATTAAGACATCAATAATTTGATAAAAGTGAATAAAATCATTTCTATTGTTTTTACGTACAGCATCCGTGTACTGTTGAATAAATTTTTCAGCAGCAATGTATAATACGGTTTTCTCAGGGTATTTGTCTTTTACGTCAATACCTATAGCGTGTGCTAAATGTGTTTTTCCTAATCCAACTCCTCCGAAAATTAATAACGGATTAAAAGCTGTTCCTCCTGGTTTGTTAGCAACTGCTAAACCAGCAGATCTTGATAGTCGATTTGAATCTCCTTCTAAGAAATTTTCAAAATTGTAACTCGGGTTTAGTTGAGATTCAATTTTTACATTTCTTATTCCTGGAATGATAAAAGGATTTTTTAATTCCGGACTTTTATTTTTTAAAGGGACATCAACATTTTGTGGTTTTAGTGATGACCTATTTGCACTCGGTATTTTTTCAGTAAACGGCTGTTTATTGCCGTAGGTATTTTCCATTTTAATGTTATATACAAGTTTTGCTGAATTCCCAAGTTCTTTTGTAAGCGCAACTTTTAATAACTTTACATAGTGCTCTTCCAACCATTCATAAAAGAATTTACTGGGTACCTGAATACTTAACACATTATCAGTTAGTTTTATGGATTTGATTGGTTCAAACCATGTTTTGTAGGCTTGGGGTTGTATGTTGTCCTTTATAAAAGACAGGCAATTCTCCCAAACTGATAATGCTGTTTTATTCATTGAAAATATTGGTTATATTTGTTTTTTTGTTTCCTAGAGAAGTTAAATCTCATGAAATATTTTTGGGACTACAAATATGTGAACAAATAAGTGAAAAAAAAAATCGGTTTGCTATTGAATATTTAATATTTTTTCCTCATGTTAAGTGAAAGTAAGTTTTACTTTAATAATAATAATAAGAAACTAATTTAATGAGTATACACAAAACAGAAATACGAGTTCGTTATGGAGAGACTGACCAAATGGGCGTTGTTTATCATGGTAATTACGCGCAATACTTGGAAGTAGCAAGGGTAGAATGGTTGCGTTCCATTGATATTTCTTATAAAAAAATGGAGGATGATGGTGTGATGCTTCCTGTTGTTAATTTGAATATTAATTTTAAAAAACCAGCAGTCTATGACGAAGTAATTACTGTAAAAACAAAATTGCGAAAAAAACCGGGGTTGAAAATCATAATTGATCAAGAAATATATAACGAAAATAATGTTTTAATAACAAATTCTGAAATTACGTTGGTATTTGTCAGTATGTTAACAAAAAGACCGATGCTGTGTCCAGATGAGTTATTGCTTAAATTGGGGTTTTAATTTTAGGCGTAATTATTTTTTAGAATCTTCATTTTAAATAAAGCTACTGAAAAAATAATAGCATTTGTATTCGGTTTTTTAGAAGAACTATTCTAATTCTTTTATAGTAACCCCGTATATGTTTGTGAAAATATCAAAAATTTGTGTGGCATTGTTTTTCCTAACTGGAATTGTATATTGACAGTCCAATTCAAGTTTTTGATGTGTAATATTTAATTGCTTTTCTTTTACAATACGCATGACCTTATTCATGTCCTTGTATTGAAAAGTAATTTGAAATACACGGTCGATAGTTTTCTCTAGAATGTCAGATGCTTCTAAGGCTAACTTTGATCCTGTTTTATTGGCATTCATTAAGCCTCCAACACCTAGCTTAGTGCCTCCAAAGTAACGAACAACAACCACAAGGATATTTGTAACGCCAAAAGCTTGTATTTGCCCGTAAATAGGAGGTCCAGCAGAATTACTTGGCTCTCCATCATCATTAGCTCTATAACGAATTTTATCAGTTCCTAATTGCCAAGCATAACACCAATGTCTTGCAGTGTGATGTTCTTTCTTTAGGAGTTCAATAATTGGCTTTACTTCATCTTCAGATGTAATAGGGTATGTATAGCCATAGAATTTACTACCTCTATCCTTGAATAACTCAGCCTTTGCAGGTGCGTCAATAGTTTTGTATGTATCTTTTATTTCTGACAAAGTAATTTGGTGTTATTGTGTAATCAAAAGTATTGAAATTATTGCAATTGCAATACCTATCCAGTTTTTGCAGCTTAGTTTTTCTTTAAATATAAATAAACCCAAAATTGTGCATAAAGCTACAATAGCAACATTATTGATTGAGAATATTATTGAACTGGGCATATTTTTAATATCAAGCGCTTTTAGTAAATAATAGATAGAGTAATAATTTATAATCCCTAATGTAATTCCTGCTACTCCATTTTTAAGCGTGATTGGCGATGGTTTTATGCTATAAACGATTATTCCAAATATTCCTGCTAGACCGAATAAAATACCGGAAAATAAATTAGTATCCGCACTAGGAACATAGTTTTTTTGAATAAATTTTATGCTAGTGTCAATTACACCAGAGCCAATAAATAATAGTAGCGGAAATAAAAGAGTTCCTTTTTTTATTTTAGTTGTTTTGTTTTTTAAAGTAATGAAATATACTGCAAATAGTCCTAAGATTATTCCTGACATTTTAAATAATGATAGCTGCTCTTTATAAAGGAAAACTCCGAATAAAACAGGAATAATCACAGCCATTTTTCCTGCGACTGCTGCAACACTTACTCCATTTTTTTGAGAAGTAATAGCCATGACATTAAATACACAAATAAACAATAAAGCTAGAATTATTGCTCCAATAAACCATGTCTTGTTTGGCAGTTCAGCATAGTTAATAGTATTTTCATGTGACAGAATCCCTATTGTAAATGCTGTAAAGTAATTAAAAACGATAGCCTGTAATGTATTTACTTTATAGGTGCCAAATAATTTAAAAACAATAAATATAGCACTTGATGATAAAATACTTAATAATAGAAATATCATATTAAAAAAGGGTGTTTTTAATTTTAAACAGATCTACCACATCTTCTTTTCCAGGGGTTAAATTCCAAGAATGAATTCCTAATGCGGTTGAGGAGTCAGTATTTTCTTTAGTGTCATCAATGAATAAAGTTTCAGTGGCAATTAAGCTATTTTCATCTAATACAAATTCATAAATGTTTGCGTCCGGTTTTCGCATATTCATTTCATGAGATAAATAAAACTGTTCAAAACAATTTTTAAACTCATTGTATAATACCAATCCCCAGTCATTTTTAATCCAATCAATATGCATTTCATTGGTATTACTTAATAAGAAACAGCGGTACTTTTCACTTGTTTCTTTAATGAAATTTAATCGATGTAAAGGAAAGTCAAGTAACATACAATTCCAAGTATCAATAATTTTCTTTTTTGAAATACGAGGATATGCAGTGGTGTAAAACTTTATAAAGGCATCTGTACTGATTAATCCTTTTTCATATTCCATATTAATAAGAATCATTTCTGGAGTAAGTTCTGAGATGTCAAACAAATCTAAAGCACTTTTTATAGCTCCTGTTTTATCTAGATTTATAAAGATATCTCCGAAATCGAAAATTATATTTTTGATTCCACCAATGGGCTTAATTATTTTAGAGTCGTTTTGATTAAAAAAAGTAGTTGTTGAATTCATAGTTTATTTTGATGCATAGCAGGAAGTCAATCGTTTTTATAAACAGTAAGCGTGTCGTTTTTAATGTTTTTAGAATGGATTATTTGCCCACTAAAAGCGGGTGATTTAATTCCGTTTTTAAAAATAGAAGTTCCTCTAAAAACATGAGCTTCATCCCACAAATTTACATTTATAAAACTCTGAAGGGTTTTACTACCACCTTCAATAATGACTGACTGAATTTGGTGCTTGTAGAGTATTCTACAGATTTCTGATGTTATGTTTTCAGAAAAATTGATGGCTTCGAAAAAGAGGTTTTCTGAGTTTGTTTTTTTAATTTCTGTTAGAACAATTGTTTTAATACTGCCATCAAATAGATGATTGTTAGCAGAAATTTTTAAAGTACGGTCCAATACTATTCTTACTGGATTATGACCTTTCCAAGTTCTACTGTCAAGTTTAGGATTATCAGTGATTGCAGTATTAGTACCTATTAAAATGGCATGTTCATCAGCGCGTAGTTTATGAACCAATTGCCTCGAATACGTATTGGTAATCCAAGTGATTTTTGAATTATTACTAGGTGCAATAAATCCATCGGTACTCTCGGCCCATTTTAAAATTATATACGGACGTTTTTTAGTATGAAAAGTAAAAAAGCGTTTGTTTAATTCAATACATTCCCTTTCTAAAACACCCACAGTAACCGTACATCCGTTATTTTTTAGCTTTTCAATTCCTTTCCCTGAAACTTCAGAAAAACTATCGATACATCCAATAACTATATTTGGTATTTGATGTTCAATAATTAAATTAGCACACGGAGGTGTTTTACCAAAATGACTACAGGGTTCAAGAGAAACATAAATAGTAGCTTCCTTTAATAACGATTTGTTTTTTACGGAATTGATAGCATTCACTTCTGCATGAGGCTCTCCTGCTTGATAATGCCATCCTTCACCAATAATTATATTATTGTGAACAATAACCGAACCAACCAAAGGGTTTGTCCCCGTAGTTCCTAGTCCGTTTTTGGCTAGTTGAATACAGCGCTGTATGTAAGATTTATGAATTATAACGAAAGTTTTAACTCTTCAGTATGATCAATTTTGTAGGTAGATTTAATACCTACAACCTTATAGTTTAAGTTTCCTTTAAAGGTTACTTTGTGTGTTTTATTAAAGCTACCAAGTACAGCGCCTAACAAACCACCATTTTTGTTTCCAGGTATTTTATTAAAAGGAATAGTAACTTCAAGCGGTACAGCAAATTCTTTAACTGCAGGAACTTTAAACTCTTTTGATTTAACTGTTGTAATTTCTTGATCATCAATATATACAATAATGTTTTCCGGAGTTACTTTACCACCTAAAATATTGGGGTTGTTAAATATAGCATCAGCACTTAAGGTAATTTCCTTAGAGTTTAGTTGAAGGATTTTGATGTTTTCAACATGTTGGTATTCAATTTTTTTTGAAACACAAGAAGTAGTTATTGAAAATAGAAATAAAAGTATCGCGATTTGCTTCATAATTCACTAATTTTATCCCGTTAGTGGGGTTTGTTTTCAGATGTTTTGTACAACTGGAAATAGTATTGTTACTTAATAGCATGTGTACCTACATTAAAAATATCGTATTTTACGATATCGCAAAAATAACCTTTTATATTGATGCCCGAAATAATAATAAGAGAAATAGAAGTCCATGACAATAACGCAGTCGCTAAACTAATACGAGATGTATTGGAATCACTAGGAGCTCCAAAAGTTGGAACAGCATATGAAGATTCATCTTTAGATGTGTTATACAGTGTTTATGATAAAGAAAAAGCTGTTTATTTTGTGCTAGAAATAGATGGAAACGTAGTTGGTGGAGCTGGGATTTCTCAATTAGAAAACACCAAGGATAATATATGTGAACTACAGAAAATGTATTTTTATCCTGTAGCAAGAAGCAAAGGCTTGGGAGTAAAAATGATGCAAAAATGTTTAACTGCCGCTAAGAATTTAGGATATGAAAAATGTTATTTAGAAACGTTACCTTATATGAAAGCTGCCGTACGTTTATATGAAAAAACAGGATTTGAAACTTTAAAAGCACCACTTGGAAAAACGGGTCATTATAGTTGTACCGAATGGATGATAAAGGAGTTGTAGTACTGTTTTTCTGAAATTATCTTATAGCGTCATTATTGAAAAAACTGTGGACTAACAAAAGAAAAATAGAATTTATCCTATACTGCAACCTTTACCTCGTCACATAATAAATTACTGACAAACGTATGCATGCTTTTTAAGTCATTTCTACTTGCCGTATTGTCATGCGTAATATAGTTGTCAATCGTTTCTTTAAGCTCCAAGGATGTATTTAATCTAGTTGCTACTGGTGTATTCATGACTAGTTTGGATTCTTTAAAAACCTCAACTATCTGATTACTAATAGTTCTTTTGGATTCAATATTATCTGATGCTAGAATATCTAGTATTAGTTTTTGTAGTAAGGCTTTGCTGTTCATGTTTCAGTAAGTTTTGGTACAAAGTACTAGTCAACTACTGTACCAAAATTGATTATTGAAATATAAAGCAGACAGCATATGTTTGGTTAGCTGTATTTAAAATGTATAAAAACTTAGGGGTAATTACCAATATGGCGGAATGTATAGCTGAAAACTTTTAATACTCCTCAAATTGTATTTACTTAAAATAACAAGGCAGCTCGCTAGAACTGCCTTGATATTGTAGATCAACATTGAAATTATTTTTTTAATAATTCAGCTATAAATAATACTAGTGAAGCACCAATAGCACCTTTAATAATATCTCCAATTATCCCACTGATAAAGTTGATGTTTAAGGTAGAGAATAACCAACCAGCTACAACACCACCTACGATTCCAAGTACAATATTCATGAGGACTCCAAATCCACCACCTTTCATAAATTTTCCAGCTAACCATCCAGCTAGCGCTCCAATGATTAACGAATACAGTAATCCATCCATATATAGTAAGTATTAATTAGTATGAGTTTTAAAGATAATAAAAATAATTGAGTTGGTTCTTAATTTATTCTTTCAGGATAGAAACCGTATTAAATAACATATTATCTGAAAGTGATCTATTATGGTATTCCCAACAATTTTATGTGTTTCATAATGATATGTATTTTAAAGTATTGTTTTAAATAAAGTAATCAATTTTGTTGATAGGGTGTGTTTTTTACTTTACTCAATAAAAAGTATACTTTACTAATTGAGATAGTGACTTCACTAATTATGCATTGTGTAGCGGGGATTCAATAGGTAAGTTTGAAGTATAAATATTAAAAACTATTCATTATGAGCAATCAATTTAGCCTAAACATTAAAACACCATGTATCGAAAATTTTAAGGATTTTGCACCAACCAGTAATGGCGGGTTTTGTAACTCTTGTGAAAAAGAAGTTATTGATTTCACTAAAATGAGTTCTCAAGAAATTGTTACTTACTTTCAAACTAAAAAGAGCGCTGATACATGTGGATTATTTAAAAGTAGTCAATTACATAGGTATAATAAAAGCATACCTAAAAGGAGTAGTGTTAATTTTTTAAACGGGTTCGCTCTGGTGCTTTTATCTCTTTTTTATTTTAATGAGATGACTGCTCAAGAAGTAAAAAATAAAATAATAAATGGAGAGAATCCTCCTTCAAAATTCCAAAGCATACTCCATAAAAAAAATATAGCGGTCAAAGGAACAGTGGTTGAGAATATGATTCCCTTACCTGGAGTTAATATTATGTTAGAAGGAACAACTATGGGCACATCGACAGATTTTGATGGGAATTTTGAATTTCCTGTAAAGCTCAAAAAAGGGGATGTGTTGGTATTTAGTTATGTAGGTATGAATTCAAAAAAAGTGGTAATAACTAATGATAACTCAGGGTTAAATGTGACTTTAAAAGTAAACTTAAAAATGGATTCTTGTATACTTATGGGTAAAGTTGCAGTAAAGAAAATTTATAAATCTAAATAGCATAATGAAAACAAGACTCCTTATTTTAATACTACTCTTTTTTAATAGTTTTCTCTATGCTCAGGTTTCAGATTTTAAACATATAGATTTTACAAGAGCCAATACTTTAGCGAAATTAAATAATGGAGCAAGCATAGAAAATCTTCCGTTATTGGCTTATAAACTCACGCATAAATTGCCAACTAAAGTAGAACAGTTTAGAGCTATATATAGTTGGGTTTGCAGTAATATTGAAGGCGATAATAATCAACAAAATAAAATAGAGCGGAAACGTAGGAAATATACAAAGGACAGTATTTCACTCTTGCAATGGAATACGGATTATAAAAAAATAGTATTTAGAAAGTTATTAAAAACAAAAAAAACGATGTGTACAGGTTACGCATATTTAATAAAAGAACTCTGTTTTTTAACAGGTATTGAATGTGTAATAGTTGACGGCTATGGAAGGACTATTAGCACAAATGTTAAAAAACTGGAATTAGCCAACCATTCATGGAATGCCGTTAAGCTAAATAACAAATGGTATTTATGTGATGCCACTTGGTCTAGTGGTTATTTGGATGAAATGAGTGGTTTTGTAAAGGACTATAATGATGGGTACTTTTTAACGGACCCCGTTTTGTTTGGCAACAATCATTATCCGTTGAAAGAAGATTGGTTATTAAATAATACCTTAAGTGTTTCAAATTTCGTAAAAGCTCCTTTAGTTTATGGTGAGGCTTTTAAACATGATATATTAGTAGTTAGTCCTGAAAAAATGAATGTTTCCATACCGAAAAATAAAGAAATTAGTTTTAGTTTTAAGTCGATAAAAGATATTACTTGTAAAAATGTAGCTCTTGTTTATTGCTTAGGTATTGAAGAAAAGAAATGTGCTATTTATGATATCAAAAATAAAAACGGATTGATCTCATTTAAGTATAGGTTTAAACATAAAGGGAACTATGACGTACACTTAAAAATTAACAATGATATTGTTGCCACATATACAGTTAAAGTAACAAAAAACTTAATGACATCCTTCTAAGGTATATATGCACAAAGTCAATATAATGAGTTTTTTGAATACTCTATTTAGAGTTTTAGTACTACATTTCATTAAAGATGTGTTGTTTAGTAAAATTAACTACGGATTAATAAGCTAAAAAGGAAATCTAATATGCCGTGTATGAAATTTTTTCTTTTACGTTCGTCTTTACTAATAACATTTGTATCAAGTTTTAAATTTGCTAAAATAGGTTCTATGGATTTATCGGTAAATTCAATGGTTTTTAGAATTGCAATTACCTCGTTTACGTTTTTTCTTTTAACATGTTTTTCAAAACTATCCATTTGACCACTTACTTGAAGTCTTTCGTTTACTGTCATTCCTTCGTATCTCATTTTTTTTTAATTGTAGTTACTTTAATTGAATATGAATATGATCATCATGTCGTACGGCACGACAGCCATGAAAACGAATTTTACTATTGCTTAAGCCCAATCGTTGTTTCAAATGTGGTTCAATGAATAGCTTCCCTAATTGGTTGTTTTTTAAAATTGATTTCACCAACTTTTTAGTTCCTTTAGCAGAGAAATTTAGTTCATCATTTATACTTCCAAATGTGATGTACTTTGGATAATCATATTGAAAATATCCCATACTTAAACAGTTATCAATTTGATTGTATTCACTCGGTTTTGGTTTTTCAAATATACCGTATCCACTAACCGATTTTTGATGAGTAGTAATTTGACCGTTAGTATTTTCATAAATCAAACTGAGGTCTATTTTTTTACCGTCATTATGACTCAGATGCGGCAATAATGGAAAGTTATTGATGAATGGGAAGTTAGCATCCAAATAGTTGATTTGAATATTAGTGTTTTTTAAATCGGCTGTGGTTTTTTGTAATAAATTATTTAGTTGTGGTCTAACATAATTCCGATTAAGTAGTACCGTCATGTAATTTGTAGGACTAATTTTTTCAGTATGTTGTACTCGTTCTCTTCCAAATATTGGAGCTATTATCGGTACTAAAACTAGTGTTGAAGCTACATATAAACTTAAAAAAATAACGAGTAGTTTAAACTTGAAATTAGGTTTTAGTAATTTATTCAGCACTAAAGTTAATAGGTATACTATCCCGCCTATTTGAGTAAGGATAGTTAACAATCCAATTATTGTGATGTGTTTTATTATTTTAAAAATATTTTTCATCAATAGTTGTTGATATAGTCATAGTGTATTACAATTTAGTTGTTTTGTAAATAATACAAACACTATCATCCGAAAGTTTCAATAAAAACTTGATTTATTGTGAGATTGAGCAGCGCCTGTGCTGAGCATAGCCGAAGTGTCGAAATCCACAACCCATTCGTTTTCATAAGACTTCGACAAGCTCAGTTTGATAAGCTACCATTGACGTAATTCATTAAAATGGCTATTCTCGATATAATTTACTTATAAATTTAAAATAGAATTCATCATGAAATCACTCGAATTGATGAATCAGTAAATTACCATCGGACTTCGACAAGCTCAGTCTGACAACGCTAACATTCTTAACGTTAACCAAATGTCACACTGAGCCTCTCGAAGTGCTTATAATTGACGCTAGATACGTCATTATTTCCGCTTGTTTTTTTTTTAAAACTCCCGTCTCAGTTTGACAACTATTTTTATTATAAGAAAGTAAGTTTTTTCTTTTTTTAAAATACGTAATACGTTGTAAAGTAGTAGGTTAGTAGTGTTTTATTTCAATAAATCAGCTAACTTTCGGATGTTAGTGTAATACAATTAAGGAGTCTTAAAAAAGTTAAGTTACTTAATTTACGCCTTAATAAAACGCTTCAGTTTATGTTCTACTTTTAGTTTATTGTTTTTCCAGAAACTATAATGTAGCGGAAGTGTTTTGATGCCTATCCTACTAAAGGTTTTATAGCGTTCTATTGAAAAGGATTCATAATGAGCTCCAGGATGTCCTATTAAATCGATAAAATATTTTTGTTTATTATGAACGAAAAAGATATCCAATATGGTACCTGCTAACGGATAACTTAATTTAATGTTCTCAATGCCCAACTGTTCTAATAAACGCACAGTAGCATCTTGAAAATCATCCTTTTTATTGGTAGTTTTTTCTCCCTGGTATTGATAGTTTTCGATGAAGTTTAAATATTTAAAAAATAAGGAATCTTTGTTTAATTCGTTTTTATTAACTGAAGTATAAATATATTGAAAGGACTTTGCTCTCGTAGTTCCAACGTTTAAAACCTCTGCTTTATTTAAATGAGTATACGCAGAATGATGTGTGTTATTACATACCGTAAATGAAATAATAATGAGTTCCCTTTCTGAGCCTTGAAAGGTATATGGAGTTCCACAAACAATTTTAAATCGTTTTATATCATCAATGGCAACCTGATCACTAAGGAGTGAGTTTATGTATTTTACTTGACTATTAAATGGAGCAATGATGCCAATACTAGGAGATTCTCCGTTATTCTGATAGTTTTTTATCAGTTTTTTAATTTTGGAAACAACTCGTTTTGCTTCGGAAGTATTAATTCCTTTGCTATTTCTAGTACCTTCAATATATTCTAGTTCAATTTGATTTGTACGCGTGTATTCCGGAGTCGATTTTATAATTTCTAGTTGACTATCGTAAAATTCCTGATTGTTAAATTCAATTAAGGAAGGAGTTGACCTGTAATGTTCTCTTAAAAAGTTGACTTGATCTTGATTGGTTAGCCGGTATAAAAATAAATCTAATACGCTTTTATCTCTATAATTAAATAAGGGAATATTTGGTAATTTAAATTGTTCAAGAAGCTCTTGTTGGGCTTTTTTTGAAACAAATGAATAATGTTTTAGTTGATTTGGATCACCGGCAATGACTACTTTTTTAGCTCGGTATATTGCTGGTAAAGCGGTTGCAATATCACATTGGGTGGCTTCATCAATAATAACCAAATCAAACAATTCTTTTTGTAATGGTAAAACAGTATTTAGTTCCGATAAATGTGCTAACCAAAGAGGGAATATTTTCAAGACTTTATGAAATTCAATGGAGTCGATTAGGCGTTGTGATTCGGAGAAATTTGTTGCCGTTAATCCTTCGTAATAGGCCGCTAATTCCTTTCGGTATTTTGAAATATTATTTTTATTTAAATCTTTTAGTCTTCCTAATACATATTTTTTTAATTCAAACTGTATAGCTGTATTTAGCTGATTAATTCTTGCTATTTCAAGCCAAATAGAATCATCAAGGGAATTAAAATTATTTAAAAGTAAACGATGTAGTTTTTCTTTAAAAGTGGGATTCTCATTAAAATTTAATTCAGACAGCTGCAACTCTTGAGTTACAATTTCATGAAACTTTTTCTCAGCTTTTTTTAATTCTGTATCTAAAGTTTTTATGGTGTGATTATAAGTGTTGTTACGTTTAGTAATTTTGCTTAATTTTCTTTTTACGAGCGCTTTTAAACTTACTTTATATCTGTTACCTGTAGTGTGTACCAAATACTCTTTTATATTAAAGTCGTCAAGTAACATTTGCCTAATAACTTCAACGGATTGTTTTGTTTTTGAAACAATTAAAACGGATTTGTTATTTAAAATAGCATCTATTGCAATGGAGGAAATTGTATATGATTTACCAGTTCCAGGAGGTCCAATTATGATTGAATTATTAAATTTTTGAGCACTCGATAATGCATCAGTTTGATCTTTATTTAACCGATGAGTTAAGTAACTCGAACTGGTTTCAGACTCCTGATTTGTTTGATTAATTAATTCGTTTAACGCATTGGAAAATACATTTTGTTTGGCAATATTTTCCAAGTCCGTAACCACTTTTACACTTGACAGTGATTTTGTTAAAAAGATTGACCCTGCACTTGGAACAATTTTATAGGTTTCTAATTCGGTAGCTCCTTTGATTTGTTTTTTTATTTTGGCTTCACTCCAAACCTCAGGATAAAAATTAAGTTCTTCCGTATGTAAGTTTAATACATATTGATCTAACAAACGTTTAATTTGGAAGGCATCGTGTATTGGTGCGTTAAAAACAGTAGTTAATTTTTCAAAAAGTATTTTTTTATCTGTCTCTGAATTGTAGTCAAGCTTATTAAGTACTTGCTGATTTAGCATAAAATTAGACTCATCGATACTTAAAAAATAATCGTCATCAATTTTTTTAAGTTCAGCAGGGAATAATAGTAATGGACTACAAATAGTACTGTCTTTTTTTAATCCACTAGGAGTTGTTTTTCCTAGAATAAAAAAAGCACCGTAATACAATTCTTTTTCTAAATTATATAGAGTTAAATCTTTCTCTAACTTTTCAATATTTTTATTACCATACGGAATTATAGGAAGAGAATTAGTAAGAAACTCTTCCTTACCATTTAAAAACCATTTATACTTATACTTAACATTCAATATATTTTCAACTGAAAACTCCTTATTGTCTATTTTGTAGCATTCTTTAAAGTAGTTGAAAAAATTGTTTGGAGTTATGGATTTCATGTGGAAGCTTTATGGTCGAAAAAAATTATTTTTCATATTGAATATCAACAATATAATACACTGACTTTGCAATTAAAAAACGAACAGAATTAATGTCTTTTGTCTGTATTATTTTTGTTTGATAAACTGTAGTTGGTGTTAAGGTTATGTTTTCCTCACCAGTTTTAAATTCAATTTCACCAGTTTTATAAAAAGGAAGTTCATCTTTCCATTTATAGGAGAGATCATATTCTTCAATATTCAAATTTGTTACAGGTTTTTTTTTAGTTATAATTACTTGTAAAACTGGAGGTGTTGTTTTATTTAAATACCAATCAAATAGAGTAGAGTAATCATGCTCTAATAGCTTGTTAAGTTTTAAAATAAATTCCAAACTAGAAATGTTTTGTTCAGCTAAATCTTCTTGCACCGTAAACAAAGCTTCAAAAAAAAGTGTATCATTGTTAACGGCTTTTCTTAAGGAATGCATCAGTAAAGCTCCTTTATCATAGATGTCTAAATCGGCAGTATTAACCCAGCTATTATAAAGAACATCCGGTTTCTTATATACTGGAATAGTATTATAAATGGAACGAACAGATTTATTAATTCGTTTATCATAATCTTCTTGTCCATAGATACGTTCTAAAAATAAAGCTTCGGAATATGTAGCTAGCCCTTCATGAATCCAAACATCACAGTAATCTTTTCCCGTAACATTATTTCCCCACCATTCATGTGCTAATTCATGAACTAAAATAAGGTTATATTCTTTCCAATTTAATACATAATCATCACCCATAGCTATTGCTGATTGATGCTCCATAGCAGTGAATGTAGATTCTACAAATTTACATCCATCATTCCACCAAGGAAACTCCCCAAACATTTTTTCAAACTGTTTCATTATTTTAGGAGTTTGATTGTAAAATTTATCTGCAACCTCCTTATTGTAATCTAAAACTTGAAATTCTATTTCTCTACTAATGCCATTTATATCTGTATAGGGTTTGGTTAGTTTAACAAAATTCCCAATATTAAAAGATATGTTATAAATATTTATCGGATTGGTTACTTCATATTGATACGTTTTTGTGTCATTTTTCCTGTTGTCAATAACTTTTTTTAATTTTCCATTAGCGACTGCTATTAAATATTTAGGAACCGTTACGTTAATATTACAGGAATCAGGCTCAGCTCGTAATAATGCGTTACATGGCATTATAAAATGCGGGCCAACTCCTTCTGTTTGAGTAGAAATCCATGGCCTGTTTTTTTTGTCTAATTTCCATTGTACAGGTCCTTGGTTACTTAAGTTAGCAGGCTTTCCTTCATAGTTTATTGTTAGCTTTAAGCGCGTATTGCTGCTTATTTTTTGATCAAATATCAAATACATTAAATCCTTTGATCGCTTAATTTTCGGAACTCCTAAAGAGCATGTAAATGACTTTATTTTCATTTTATTCTGTAAGTCAAAAAGAAAAATATTTTGCTCAGATTTTGTAGTAAAATGAATAATCATTTCTCCTGATATTTTTTTATGTTCTGGAAAAACGGCAATATTCCAATCGTATTTATTTACATGATAATCTCGATGAGGATTATCATTATTACCGGCTATTTTTTCATATTTACTAAACTTCTTGAACCCTTTTTTATTTAAACTGTACTTTACAAAAGGTTTATAATAACATGAGTTTAATAACAGTAATACTGTAGCTAGAAGGACTAATTTAAAGAAGCTATTTAATTTCATTAAGATGTTTTAAAGTTAGAAGAATGTTCTATGTTGGTAAATTATAACATTATTTTAAAGGAATTAAAAAAGTTGTTTAAAATTATGATTTCAAGAGTGGTTTTTCGGTAGTTGTAGTAGTCAATACATTGAAAAATCAATTTCTAGACTTATTATTTTTACAAAACAAGATATGAAAATGTAGTGTACTTTTCTTTTTAGGCAATAATAAATTTTTTAAATCAGAATAAAAATGCTCGTTTTTTCTTGAAAAAAGGAGGACTGAGTTCGTCATAAGAAACATTTGATTTTATAAAAACTTCGACAAGCTCAGTTTGACAGTGTTCCATTTTAACAATGTTGGGTGTTTATTTATTTGTCAGATTTAGCTTGTAGCTTGTAGCTTGTTATTCAAAAAACAAGTAGTAATAATGGCGAATCCAGCGTCAATTCGAGTGATTTTCTTATAAATTTTATTTTGAATTTATAAGAAAATTGTATTGAGAATAGCTGTTTTAATGGGTTATTACTTACCAACAATAGAGTTTTTATTCTTCCCATTAGCGATGTAAATAAGCACATCGTTTTCTTTTAATTCAAAAGTATCTTCTGGCGATTTAATTAAATTAGAAGCTCTACTTACTGCAATGAGCACAATACCTTTGCTCTTTTTTAAATTTACAAAAGCATCAAAATATTGAGTACCAATAAGCTCATGATTCGTATTTAAAACTGTTTCGCATATATCAAGATTATCTTCTGTATTTGAAGTAGAAATTAAATCTTCAGTAAGTAATGCTACATTAGGTTCAAAAATATAACTCGCAATAAACTTAGACACAATTTCCTTTTTAGGGATAATAAATTGCACGCCTAAATAATTGAAAGAGGTTTTTAACTCAATGTTTTCTATGGCAACAACACATTTAACAAATTCATATTTTTTCTTTAAACTAATGGTGTACACCAACGTGTCCGTATCGTTTTCAAAACTTATATAAACTCGTTTGGAATCCGTAATATTTACTTTGTTTAGGTTATCAAAGTCATTTAGCTCAGAAAGTAATACAAAACAGTTTTTTTCAGTGTACAACTGTTTGATAGCTTTTAAATCAGCTTCACTATCTACAACAATGGCCAAGTTTTCATCCGCTTTAATAATTTGCTCAGCAACTTGCTTTGAAAAGGTATTCCATCCGATAATTATACAGTGATTTTTCATAGTTGTTCCAAAGTACCCCATTTCTCTTTTTTTTATGTATTCTGATATTTTTAAATTTAATTCTGTAAGCACATATCCTAACATTCCTAAACTTCCTAGTACAAATGCCATCCCTATAAAGCGTCCCCAAAATGTAACAGGGAAGAAATCACCATATCCAACTGTAGTTAACGTAACTAAGGAATACCAATAGGTGTCCGAGAGGTTTTTAATGTTAGCGCCTTCATGTCCAACTTCTACACTATATAATATATAAATGAGTACATTATAAATAAGTATAGTACTGATGAAGAGCAGCAGTTTTTTTGGTTTGATCATAAGCTAGTTAATTTTTTAAATAACTCCATTTTTTCCTTATTACAGCTACTCAATTCTATATAAGCAGTATCGTTTTCTGGAAAAGTATGTATGGCTAAATGACTCTCTGCTAATAACCAAAAGCACGTGTATCCCTGTTGTTCAAAATAATGCTCGTTAAATTGAAGAATGGTAAACCCACTTTTTTGCAAAAAGGAGGTGTAGTTATCTTTTAACTGTTCCGGATCAGTAGTGTCAACCCAATGTTGATGGTTGAAAATCCGAGCCTGTATTTGTTTGTATGGTGTTGTCATCATATTAATATAAATCCCAGTTTCCTTTTAAATAATACCGATAGAGTACTGGGTTATGTATTTTATTTACTTCAATACTTTCTTGTTCACTTTTGTTTAAATAACTGTCTTTACCAAAGGATGTAAGTAGTTTCATTGCTTCAGTATTAATCCATTTAGTAGCTACATTAGAAAATTGTAAACTTTCTAAACGTTTTTTGAGTTCTGATTTAGAAACAGCGTCATTCTTCATACCTATTATCCAACCCCATTCTCCCATTGATAGCACTTGATTGTGCATTGGTATGGTTGTGAAATTCGCTGAAGCCATTGTTTTTTCAATACATTTAAAAGCTTTTGTTGCGAAATACGGACTACCAGCCTGCGTGATTAAAATTCCGTTAGGACGCAATTTTCTATTACATAAACTATAAAACTCATGCGAATACAGTCGTCCTAATTCCACACTTCTCGGATCAGGTAAGTCAATGATAATGATATCATAAAACGTACTGTTGTCTTTTTCCAAATGAATGTAAGCATCTTTATTATAGACACTTAATTTCGAACTACTCATTGATCCGTTATTAATACCAATAAGCACAGGATGATCGGTTCCTAAGTCGGTCATTTTACTGTCTAAATCAACCATGTCAATTGTTTTAACTGACGGGTATTTTAGTAATTCTCTAACAGCACAACCATCACCACCACCTAAAATCAGGATGTTTTGTGGTTTGCTATATAGTTGCATTACCGGATGCACTAAAGGTTCATGATACATGGTTTCGTCAATAGAGCAGAATTGTAAGTTTCCGTTTAAATACAACCAATGTTCGTCCTTCCATTCGGTTAAAACTATGTTTTGATATTTAGTTTGTTCGGAATAAATAACCTTGTCCTTATACTTAGTTTGTTCTCCCCAAGCTATAATAGGATTGGTAAAACTAATACCGGTAATCAATACTACTAATACCACAGTTAAGGTATAGTATAACTTATGTAATTTAGGTTTTGTGAGTTTGTCCTTAAAACGATATAAAACAATACAAGCAACAAAAAAGTTGATTAATCCTAAAATAAACGGCGTGTAGGATAAACCTATAATAGGCAAGCCGATAAAAGCGAAAAAGACACCTCCTAATAAACTTCCGTAATAATCTTTTTCTAAGATAGAGGAGATGTTGGTTTTTAAATCCTCGTATTCAGTATTTATTCTAACTACTAACGGAATTTCTAAACCGATAAGTAACCCGATAAGCATACTTAACAGGTAGATAACCCCTTCGTAATACGTTGTAAAAGCCGCTAAAGTATACACGAGCACAGAAGAGAAGGCCACTAAAATTGATAAGGTAATTTCCAATAATAAGAAATTACGAATCAAATTTTTGGTAATTCCCTTACTCAATCTACTCCCTAATCCCATACAGAAAAGCATTAGGGAAACAATCATTGTCCATTGAAAAATGGAATCACCAATAAAATAGGTAGCTAGTGTAGAAAGTACGTATTCCGCTACAATACCTGCAAATCCAGTTGCAAATATGGCTGCTTTTAAAACAAACGAATTCTTTTTTACAAACTCCATACAATCAATAATGCTGCTCCAATATATGCAAAGGCTTCTAATAATCCTGCGCCTACATTTGGTGTTTCTTGATTGCTAATTTCGTCAGTTAATGAACGTCCAGGTAGTAATAGTTTGTCAGCTAAAAATCGTACAATAGGTAGTAAAATACAACCAAGTACTGTGTGAACTGCAATATCAATACAGGTGGTAGTCCAATCGATAAAAGGATCAATTAAAGCATTCATAATAATGATACTAATGGCTATAATAGCCCCTGAAAAACTAACTCCAGCAGCGACATTATCTTTTTCAATTTCATTGTGGATGTCATATTTCATCCAAAGAGAGAATATTTTAGAAGCAATAATTAATACCACATTACCAATAAACCAATACACTACAAATGTTGTGATTCCTTCCGCTAAACTGTTTGATTCTCCAACTAAAGCTGCGTATAATAGTAGTCCGTTAGCAATATAAATACTGGCTTCGATGATTCCAGTTCCTGCATTTTGATCAGTAATAATTTCTTTTTTAACATCGAACTTTGGTAAAATTAACTTGTTGCTTATCCAAATAGACAGCTGTAACAATAGCATTCCTAAAATACTATATAAACTAATTTGTGCAATATCGCTACCTAATCCATAAGATTCTCCTTTTATAGCAGCACCAATAATGATAACGATTCCTGTAAAATACCCTACATAGGACAGAATAAAGGCAAAATTATCCTTTTCTACTAGTTCATTTTGAATATTTATTTTGCGATGAAGTAGACTATAAAGGACTTTACCAATTGCGAATAATACAATACTCGTAATGATATAAATTAGTGAATGTATGATTGATGTACTATCTAGATATTCTTGAATAGTTTCCATTTTGTTTAAAAGTTTGAAGTTTGCAGTCAGATGACCGAATAAGTTTATTTAGGTTATGTTCTTTTTAAATACTGGTATCATATTTATATGATTAAAAGCATCATTTATTTACAATCTACTTCCCGAATCCGCCACTTCTTGAACGTGATGAACTGCTGCTATATCTTGATCCGCTTCTGCTTGTACGCTTCGATTTGCTGTAACTCTTACTTGAAGAATAACCTCTTGAACGAAGTGAAGAAGCACTTTTAGTAACTTTACTATTTACATTATTTTTAAACGAGCTTGATTTTTTTGACCAAGAGCTAGAAGTGTTTCTATTAGATTTTGTACCGTGTTCTTTATTGGCTCCGTAATAACTTTGCTTGTTTCGGTAATTACGATTGTAATCATTATAATGCGACCTAGAATATCCATAGCCTCCATATCTGGGGCCATAAAATAAATCGGACATTAAACGGTAGCGACCGTAAAAAGCCCAAAAGGAACCTCCACTACTATTTGTTTGCCAATGACCATAACGCGTATTTCCAACATAGTTGTCAACTCCAGCAGGAGAAGAGTTTTTGTCCAATACTCCATTTTTTTTACTTAATATGGTCATTCCTAAATCACCTTTGTATTCATCAAAAGTAATAGGAGAAACTTTTAGCCAATCTGTTTTTACAATTTTAATATCACTTGCTACCGATGTAGTATCATTTAATTCTATTTGAGAAAGGGTAGGAGCGCCTTCATCAATTAAAATTTGATATTTATGAAAGTAACTGTCCGTATCTTCCTTGTAGTCCATATCGGCAAGAATGACACTGTAATTAGTTTTGTCAATATATTTAGTGATGATATTATCGACAGGTGATTTTACAAATTTTGGTTTATCTGAGCCACAAGAAAGTAGTAGTAGGCAAATACAGATATTAAAAAAGGATGTTAGTAGTTTCATTGTATTATTTAGTTTTAATCCCACAAGGGATTTAATTTTTCGTCCCGATAGTTATCGGGATACTTCGTGCGAAAAAAGGTATTAGTTAATTCATACTTCGCTTACGCACACCGAAGATATTGATTTTTTATTTACTGTGAAGCATAAGTGAACTCGTAATTAATTACATGTCACGCTGAGTCTGTCGAAGTGCGAACATTAACGTTTAGCTATGAATAGTACGGGGCAGAAAATTCACGAATTTTCGTTTCGACACAAGCCAAGAACTTTTAGATTTTGTTTTTAATTTTGTCGCTTTATAAAAGCCTAATTAAAAGATTTTCCGATAATTGTAAATATAGAATTCCTTTAGAGATTAAACACCAGACCTCTTATTGTTTATAGGTGTTATTAGCACAGTTTTTATTTTTCCCAATCCATATTATATTTTCTCAATAAAATAACTTTATTATAAAAGTCATAGAGAACCTCTTTTATTGGTTCGTATGTCGTAACATTTTTGCTGTATTTTTCCTCGCTATAACAATTATTTAAGTCTCGCATTAACTGGCAATATAATAGGTCGTTCAATAAACTAATATGTTCTTTTTCAAGGTGAGAGATATATGTAAAAAGGATTTTTATGTCTTTTTCGATACTTAACCTAATAGTATTTAATTTTTGTCTATAATTTATTGGGTATTGAATATCAGTAGTTATGAAGAAAGAATACAAATCATTAGGACCTGTATTTTCACATATTTTAAAAAAATCTTCTTTTTCAATTTTAGAAAATAAAACAAACTCATTTGGGTTTTCATCAACTTCTTTAAACAAGCTTGTTCCCGATAGAAATATCCTGAAATTAATTTGAGATGCGTGTTTGTAAATATGCTTTTTGTCTTTTAATCTAGGTAAATAAACTAAAAGTACATAAAAAATCCCACTAGCTATAAAAGCTAAACTTAAATTAGATAATACCTTTCCTAGTTCGTAACCATATTCCCATCTTTCAGGCGTGTCATTATATCTAAATTCAATTAAAAATATTGCGATTATTGATAAAACAAAAAGAAACCAAATTATAATTTTTTGTATTTTCATATGATTTTTCTCAAATTGGTATTAACGAGGCAGTAAATTAGAATCGAACTCTGACAACTCTAACTTTATTAATATAACTAAATGTCACACTGAGCTTGTCGAAGTGCTATGATTAACTAGTATAAGCAGGCAAAATGTTACTGATATCTCTTGGTTTAAGTACAATTCCTACACTTGCGTCAAAATCGTCATCACCCCATTGCTCAATGGTTAAACATTTTTCTTCCTCATCATCAAGGTAATCAAACGAAATAAGTTCTTCCCAGTCTTCATTTTCAGTATTTCTATAAAACCCTGGTGATTCATCATCCAGAAAATAGGTAGTACCTAAATAGTTGATTTTTTTTGGAGGCTTCCCATTATCTTCTATATAATCCAATACTTCAGTTCCTAGTTTTCGAAACTTGATATCTTCAGAAAGTGTAATAATTAGTTTGCCATCATCTTCAATATGTAAATAACGAGCTTTCCCTTTTGACAGGATTGTAAATTCACGAGTAAAGAAATTACTTCCCCAATCATATTCAGACATTTTTGTAACCGTCCATGTTTCAAAGTCGTAATCTAATAAGTACCCATTTTCTAAATCGGTTACTTTTATATCTGTAGGGTCGTAGTGTTTTTCTTCGTCCTTTTTCTTTTTAAATATATCGAATATTCCCATAGTTTTTGGATATGTAATAATTAGTTTTTTGTTATGTTTATTGGTAATTCTTGAGTGTAAACTGTACCGTTTTTGAATTCAAGTTGAAGGCTTACGTTCCAAATAATTTGAGCATCAAGAATGTTAAGCGTTATAGGTAAATTTTTATTGTTAGGGTATGGAACAATAAGCTCGTTTTCTTTTTTAATCGTTTGTTTTAAGTTGTTTTCAGTTGACTTATGAATGGTTTCGGTGTGTGTTTTAGTCGTTGTCCCCCTATTATCTGTTACTTTCTCAATAATGGAGCAATAGTAATTTAAATTCTTAATAGATCGATGGTTTTTGGGAATTATTAACTTGAGTTTGAAATTGTTTTCATTAATCGTTTCAGAACAATATTTAAGTTCACCAAGTTTACCAACACTAATAGCATGATAAATGTTTTTGTAAAGAATATAAAGGCCTATTCCAGCAAGAATAAAACCAAAAGGAAATCCACTCTCAGAAAATTTAAAAAAACAAGCAGAGCCAATTAGTATAGCTAAACCTAGTAGGATATGAATTCTATTATCGTTCTCTAGGCTATTTATTTCGGGCAGTATTTTATATTCCCTCTCTATGCTTTTAATATTTATGTAATATTCATGTTTAAAATTTCGAAAGGATTTAAATAGATTATGGAATTCAATACTAGTTAAAAACTCCTTACGTAACATGGAAGTTGTCTCATCATTAGGGTCTAATTCAAGTTCTATCGACCATATTATTTCTAGGTTTTCGCCAGAATAACTAAAAGCATCTTCGGGGATCTGTATTTCAATATCATATTCATAAGTTTTACCAGCTTTCCAATGTTGATCGTTTTCAAGAAAGGTGTTACCATAACTTCTCTTATCAGGGGTAGATAATTGACCTTTAATTCGTTTGTTTAATGAAACACTAAATGAGTCAAAAGAAAAATCTTTTAGTGCTTGAATAGTTATAGTACCTGTAATAGTATCAGAAGCCGTATATGTTGAGTTATTGGTGTTAAATTTAAATCGAATATATTCATTTAAGTTTTTCATTATTTATGAAATGAATTATAAAGATTATTTAAAATAGTTCGCTTGTCTGATTTATGTTTTCTAGCTAGGTTGGTTAAAACACTATCGTCAATATCTACTTTTCGATAATCTTCTATGTTAGAAGCTAAAGCAACTCTTTTCTGTAATAGTAGCTTTAAATCTGTTTTGGAATTTTGTCCTATTTTATACGATTTGTATGTTCTGTTTGTTCCTATAAATTCCAAAATCTTACTCACATGAGTAGAAATGATAAACGAACTATCTTTTTGTTTCCAGAGTGATAATCGCTTAGCTATTGCTAAATGATGAATACTATCTATTATATAGATTTTATTTTCATTATTTGTAGAAAAAAAACTGTTTTGAGTAGAAAGTTGAATATACTCACAATTTTCAATGTAATTTGAAAGCGCTCTTAAATGTGTTGTCTTTCCTCTTCCTTTTCTACCAACCAATTCAATCGTAATTGCCGAGTTCTTGTTTAATAAATCACTAATCTCTTTAAAGTTGATTTCTGGTTGAAAAACAAAATTATTGTCATAGTTATCTAATCCTCCAAAGGGATTGAAATGGTAATTTATATCTTGGTTTTTTATAAGATTCATACTACTTACTCCTTCTCAAATCCTCTAGCCAACACCTTTTTAATTCCTTCTAAATTATCAGAGAATTGCATCATCTGGCTCAATACCTGAGCCATTTCATTTTGGTTACCGAATCCTTTTAACTTGTTGTTTTTTACAAATGTTGTTTTAATGGTATTCCAGCGTTCTTGTTCGCTTTCAGTTAAATTATTTGACAGTTCTTTATACTTTAATAAGTTTGCTTCCGCTGCACTTGTTAAGGTTTGTGATTCACTTTCGTAATGCGACAATAAAAGCGTAGTTAATTCCTTTTCATTCATAATAGGAACTACTTTGGCTACCAACTTATTCATATCACGATAGGATCCTTGCAATTTAAAAGACGGTTCCGTTCGGTATGCATCTTCCATAGCGGCCGATTTTATGTACTGCATATTAACACTCAATACATCGTTACGAATCCTCAATACTTTTTCTAGAACAGAAATATAATCTTGCACTTCTTGTTTGGTATGATTTCCTTTTAAATTTAAAGTTCCTTCACCACCTTGTTCAATATGAGTAACGATGCTGTAAATATCATCGAAATTTTTACTGCTTAATTGACGCAGTAAATCGTTAGAAGTCAGTGCATTTTCAATTAAACTCAGCTTAAATAAATCTGCAGAATCTCCAATAACATCTCCTAAATTATAAATATCAGCACGATTGGCTAACATATCCGGAATTCGGAACTTATCACCACTTTCTGTGTACGGGTTCCCCGCCATAATTACACAGAATTTTTTATCTCTAAAATCGTAGGTTTTGGTAACACCATTATAAACGCCTTCAATTTTACGTTGTCCATCCGCTAATGAGATAAACTTCTGTAAAAACTCTGGATTGCAATGTTGAATATCATCTAAATATAGCATCACATTATTCCCCATTTCAAAGGCTAAATTTAACTTTTCTAGCTCTTGCCTAGTAGCGGAATTATTAGCCGACATAGGATCAACCGAAGTAATATCATGACCGATAGCCGGGCCGTTAATTTTCATAAAAATTAATCCCAAACGTTCCGAAATGTATTCCATCAAAGTTGTTTTACCATAACCAGGAGGGGAGATGAGTAATAACATTCCCATACGGTCGGTACGTTTATTTTCGCCAACTGTTCCTAATTGTTTTGATAAGTTATCTCCAAATAAGGGTAAATATACTTGGTCAATTAATTTATTTCGAACAAAAGACGACAATACTTTTGGTTTAAATTCTTCTAATTTTAAACTTTGCTTTTGGAACTCCGTCAATTCCTTTTTAGCGGTTTTATAGGCTATAAAATCGTGAATTACCTTAGTGTTGTATTGCGCTAGTTTATCAATAAAAAGATGGTAGTTAAACGAATAATCATTTCCTATAATTACACCATGACTCCCTTTTAAAGTGCTAATATTTACAACAGCATTAATGTGGTTCACTTTTGTTGGAATGACCGTATTCAGTAATAGTAACGCAATAGCCTCTTGACTGTAAAAAGTTGCCTCTTTATTAAACGAATTCAACCACTGACTTACCAAAGCCACTTGATCCTTTAGGTTATTTAATGAAGCAATGCTTTTTTCAAAAGTTAGTATTCCGTTATTAGTTTTTAAATACCCTTGAAATTGTTCTTTTAATTCAATGGCTTTAGCACTCATGCAAAACTCATCATCGCCATATAATTCTTTAAATAGATAGTTTGCAATAGCATAGGCATCTAATTCATAATTCCATTCTTGGAGGAAAGGATTTATTTGAGTAACTAAATCTTCTATAACAAATTCATATTGGTCAGAATCAGGGAATACTGCCAACACGCTTCCAGATGCTTTTATTTGTTTGTCAAGTACCTCTTTTTTATCCGATGCTAAACTGTTCCAGAAAAATTGAGCATACGCTCTCACATCTGGAGTATATTTAAGCAAACCTAAACTCTCTTCTGTTTTAATCAAGCTGGTTAAAATAGTAATAGCGTCTTGATCATGAACTCCTTTTACATAACCTTCCGCATAATTTTCGCTCCCTTTCTTTTTTACTAAAGCAGCTAAATCATCGGCGTTTAAAAGCGATAGTTTTTTTAACCCTTCGCTATTATATATTTTATAAGCTAAATATTCCGCCCGATACACCTCCTTGTTTTCAGAAATCAATTCCTGATTCCAGATATGTTGCGATGTATTTAAAATATCATTTTCTATTTTTTGATAGAAATCCGTACCCGTTAAATGAAAGTATAAAGCATTGTTTTTAGCAACAATGTTGAGGTCCAGCGGTTGCTTATTTACTCCAAATTTATGTTTTCCAAGTTTGATGACATTGTCACCATCTTCATACAAATCCAACTTGTCTTTAAGCTTACGAACTGTTTCTTGTTTTGACGATTTTAAATTAGACTCTAATGTTTCGGCTTTTCCAATTTCATCAATTCCTTTTAACTGCTTGATGATACTTTGGATTTTACTAACCATTAAATCAGAAGCAAAATATCCGTTTATTTCTTCTGCATTTCTAAAAGTAGCCGCTTTTTTACGGATACTTCCTAAAATACGTTCAGCGGCAGTTTGTAAAGTAATTGCCTTTTTATTTTTAGCTTCTACTAAAGCATTTTTACGTGTTTCAAAAGCAGCATATACTTCCTCACGTTTTTCAATTATTTGGGTGATATATTCATCAAAATCAGCAAATTTACCTTCTAACTCTTCTAACTGAACAGAAATCTTGGTTAAGTATTCATCACACTTTTCAGGAGTATTGGCAATATCAATAAAGTTGATAATACTCTGGTCGAATAATTTCAATTGTGCAATAAAATCAGCTTTACTTTCCGATTCATTTAAGCTTTTTGCCTTTCGTTTTAAACCTGCTTTTAATTGATTAATTTCAGCAAATAATAACGAAATAGTGTCAATAATAGCTGTTGAGTGTGAGGTGTCATCTATTTGAAGATTATTAACAATATCAATTAGCATTTCTAAATCAGTACTAATTTGATTGATTTCTTCTTCTAATCCTTTTGCCTCAACAACTTTTTTAATTTTCTCTAATATTGCACCTTTTTCTTCCAATCGATTGTGATATGGAAGAAGTGCTTTTTTATCTAATAAAAAATTAACACATCTACGGGAAATACGTTCAGTCTGTTCACTAATTTCCGCAGATAATTCTTCAATACGAGTGTTATTAGTATAGCGAATATCTTTTAAACTAATTGTCGCTCCGTGAGCACCTCTAAGTCGTGTTAATACTTCAACAAAATCATCGATAGCTTTAAAGCTACTGTGTTTTATTTTATCGAATAAATCTTTAATATCTTGTTCAACTTCAGCGGTTGCATTTGTAGCAGCTTTTTTTAATTGAACTACTTTTTCAAACTCATCAATGGCTGCATTAGCAGTTGTTTTTAATTCTAATAAAGGAATATTTAAGCTAGAAGTTTCTGTATCGTTAATCCAATAATAAGAATCTAAAACATCGGTTGCTTGTTTGCTAATATCATCATACAAACCAGCGTAATCATCCTCTTTATTCAATAAGGTAATTAGCTCCTGACATTCTGCCATAGCTTTTACAATATCCTTATTTCCGATTTTGTATAGTAACGAATCACTATGCGTATTGGAAATTTGTACTGTTTTGGAAAAAGGAGTTTGCCAAATTTGAACTACATGATGTTTTGTAGAATCCTCTTCTGCTTTAAAATAACACAATTCACCGTTTTCTAATACGGTAAATCCATTACAAATAATAGGTGTGTTTATTCGTTGTTCTATAATGTTATAGGTCATTAAAACATAATCACCCTTTCCTTCTTCATAGAAAACATATAAGTAATCCTCTCCATTAGGAGAAGCAATTTTTTGCTGAAATTTTACTTGCTCAATACTTTTTTCAAACTTTTTAAATTCTCCAGTTTGCAAGTAATACCCATCAGGGAAAATTAATCCGTGATTATCGGGTAGGAGCACAGCAGTATCCTGAATACTTTGAATACGAGCTACTTGTTGTACTTTATGATTGTACACAAAATAACGCGCTGTTTCCTGGTAAGGTGTAATACTTAAAACGGTAAGGTTTCCTAAGTCGGCAAATAAAAATTTACCGTCTTCTAATGTTTGATCCTTATGCTCAACAGGTTCGTTGAGTATTCCTTTACCATCATCGGTATTATCCTCAATTTTAATAGTTAAGTCACCACCAATGGTTTCTACAAAAAGTTTATCGAGTATAGAAATGTGTGGATGCGATCCATTACGATGCATGTCATAATTGGTTTCTTGCCATTTAAATTCATGCTGAACCGGAAACTTAAATTCATGATCACTTCTGTTGTCAATATATACTAAGGATTGGTCTTTTATCAGCCACTTAAAGGCTTTGATGTCCGTAGTATTTTCATTTGTTTGAAAAACCATGTAAAGGTAGTTTCCAATAATACTAAACTTAGCAAAGAAGGTATTTCGGTAGTATTTATATAGATTTTGAAAATCACTTATAAATAGTTCGTCGTTCATTAAAGTAAGCGGTTGCTCCTGAAAACGTTGTTCTTTATAGGTGTATACACTAAAAACATCAGTTAGTTTTATTTCGGTACGTAAACCAAAGTGTACGTTATAGCCAAATAAACAGTTGTTCCCTAAAGCCACAATATCACGAGCAATACAGGTGTTGTCGGTATTGATTCTGTCGTTAGCAATTAGTTTTGTTTCAACGGAACCGAACACCTCTTTTCTAGAACCGTTTAAGTTATTTAAACGTGTTACTAAATCGGTTTTATGTTTTTGCAAACGTGATTGAATAATCTCGTATGTTCCGCCTTCTAGTTGGTTAGTTTGTTCTTGCATAGTTAGTATTGTGTTGTCACGTTGAGGTTTCTTATGTTATATTTCGTAATACAGATGTCAGACTGAGCTTGTCGAAGTGTTTTCATTTTCATTAGGACTTCGACAAGCTCAGTCTGACATTTAGTTCTTGTTTTTAATTATAGTTCAGATGTCACACTGAGCCTGTCGAAGTGGTTATTCAAGTACCCGTCTATATTTAATGTTTAGGAACCAATCTTTTCCGTTATTAATAGAAGAATGATTTCGTACAAATTTATTTAATATCATTGTACTGTCATTTACACTCGTTATTTCCCATTGTAAACTTGTCTCACTATTCAATCGGTTAAACAGTTTTAAGTCAATGAATTCATTAGTATTATTTATTTTATATCCAGATTTACTTTTTAAAGCGTGTAGTATTTGAACGCTATCTTTTGAGATTTTAATCCAAGGAGGTATACTTAATATTGAATCTGGTATTTCAGAAAACAAAGGTGGAGGTGGAGGAGGGAAGTTTTTTACGTGTTTTTCCTCAATCCATTTTCCATAGAGTGCTGATTTATCCCATTTAATGGGAACTTTAGTTAAAGTAAATGAGTCCTTTGGATTGTCTAAAGAAACGCATCTAAATTTATTTTTACCAATTGATGAAATTTCAAGAGTTTTACTTTCGTTGAGGTTTAAGAATAGTAATTTTTTATGTTGAATAATTTTCCATTTAGAAAGTTGAGCATATTCGTCTTCAAGAATTCTAGATGTAGAGTCTTTAAATTCGATATTGAAAGTATGTTTCTTGGAGAGCATAGTTGCCTCAAAGGTTTGATTAGTTAATTGATTTTTTAATTCAGTAACACTCATTTCTTTTTCACAACTTAAGAGTAGTAGAAAGCAAGATAGTATGTATAATGTTTTTTTCAATATTATTTCGTTTTATTAAGGGCTTTAACAAGCTCATTCTGAGGTTTAGTTCATATTTTATTTCTAAATACGAATGTCACACTGAGCTTGTCGAAGTGTAGGTCAGTAACAACATCGAAGCGCTTTTTAGTCACTCTTTTTAATCTGATTATCAAATTGAGTATAGTTTTTTGAATACTCAACTAGTCTATCATAATCCTTCTCAATCAAAGCAATCTTTTTTCTTCTACTCCAACCTTTTAGTTGTTTTTCCATTTTAATAGCTTCATTAGGATTAGCGAAGGTTTCAAACCAAACTAACTCTAAAGGTCTTTTGTCAAACGTGTAGCATTCCTTGATTAATCCTTTTGTGTGTTCTTCTAGTCTTCTTTTAAAATCATTTGTCATTCCAGTATAAAATGAGTTGTCAGCACATTTTAAAATGTATGTATAATAACTTTTCATGTTTCGTTTTCATTAAGACTTCGACAAGCTCAGCCTGACATTAGTGTTTAATTAGCGTTTTAGTTTTGTTAACTTCGACAGGCTCAGCCTGACATTAGTGTTTAATTAGCGTTTTAGTTTTGTTAACTTCGACAGGCTCAGCCTGACATTAGTGTTTAATTAGCGTTTTAGTTTTGTTAACTTCGACAGGCTCAGCCTGACAATGCGTTTAATTAATGTATTAGTTTTGTTAGGACTTCGACAGGCTCAGCCTGACATTAGTGTTTAATTAGCGTTTTAGTTTTGTAAGGCCTTCGACAAGCTCAGTCTGACAATGCGTTTAATTAATGTTTTAGTTTTGTCGAAGTGTTTGTTTAGTTTAGATGATTAAAATAAACTACAAAACCACTAATAACCAATATCATTATTATAAACGTATAGCCAATCAATTTTTGTTGATAAACGCTATTGTTTCTTTTCATACGCCTTCTGATTTTTAAAAGCTGCTCTTGAGTAGCTTTTTTAAATTGAGGTTTTCTCTTTTTATTGGTACTTGATAAATAAATACTTTCTTTATCAAAATGTGTTCGTTCTTGTCTTCTATTATTGTTTTTCAAACTTGTAATCATTGCTTGTATTCCCATAATTCTTGAGTATTAAAAGTTAATAATCTGAGAATGTAATAATGAAGCACAATACATAGTACGCTATGTATAATAGAACTTCGACAGGCTCAGTTTGACATTTTAGTTGATAATTTATTCCTAAATTAGGATGTCAAACTGAGCTTGTCGAAATAGTATTTAATTCAATTTCTTGTCACCTAATCCTAATGCTTTCGCTAGGTTGAATAGGTTTCCAAAATTGTTTTGCTCATCGGTAGAGCTTGCTTTAGACTGTAAGTCCAATAACAATTTAGAAATAGTTAGGTTTTTAATGTCTTCAGAACCAATTCCGTATTCAGTAGCAAACTCTTTAATACGATCCAATAAGTTTCCTTTTACATCGTCACTACCTAAAATAGCATCTTTCACTTGTGTGATATTATCAGAGTGTTTTACCAATCGGTCAATTCCTTTAGATTTAGTAATTTGGCCAATTATTTGATCGAAGAACATTGTTTCACCACCTACAATATCAATGTTAGCCGCTTTTAATGCTTGACCAATTACATCCGCTTGTGCATCCGCAATATCTTTTTGGATATTGATTTCAGCTAAGTCTACTTGTAATTGTTTGTCTAGTTTTAGTTTAAATTCTTCGTGATCTTTACCAACACCGTCTAATTTTTTCATTGCTTCAGCTTTCTCTTCAATTCCAGCAGCTTCTGCAAATGCAATTTCTTTATCACCAGCAGCTTGTGCTAATGCTTTTTCTTTGATTACGTCTGCTTCAGCAATTCCTTGAGTTTTCAATGCTGTAGCTTTTGCTTCAATACCTGCTGCTTCTGCGATAGCAGTTTTTTCGATTATAGTTGCTTCAACAAGACCTTGCTTTTCTTCAGCTTCCGCTTTAGCGTGCATTACTTGAGCTTCGGACATACCTATTACTGCCTCTTCTTTAGCTGTTGCTTCAGCTAGTATTTTACGAGCTTCAGCTTCTTTAACAGAGGCTTCCTTTTGTGCTTGTGCATGGATATTAATTTCTTCAGCCTTTTGTTTAGCAGCATCTTTTTCTGCCTCAGCTAATTTAACACGTCTAATCATTTGCTCTTCTGCAGCTTTTTCAGCTAATGTTATCGCAACTTGCTTTTCACGATCAGCACCTTTGAAAGCCTGTATGTCTTTCATGTTTTCTTGCTCTTCAACTACTCCTTTTTCTAAAGCAACACGATCACGAATAACATCTTGAATATTTTTCTTCTCAATTTCAACAGCTTTTTCTTTGTCAATTTGAGCAAGGGTTACTAAACGTTCACGTTCAGTTGCTTCTAAATCACGGTCTTTCAACACGCGTTCTGCTTCAACTAAGTCAGTACGTTCTTTGTTTTTAGCAGCAACAATTACTTGTCTTTGTTTGTTTTCTTCGGCAATTTGTAGCTTTTCCTCAGTAGAAATTCGAGCAGACTCAGATTTTAAACGTTCTTCTTCCGCTACTTTTAAAGTTTCAGCTCCTTCACGAGAAACAATGTTTGCAATTTCACGTTTTTGTTGCTCTTCTTTTTCAGCCAATTGCTTGTCTAACTCTAAAATTGCTTCACGTGCTTCCACATCTTGCTTACGGATGGTTTTTTGTTCATCACGCATAATTAAGTTTGACTTTATATTTTGGAGAGCAGTTAATTCAGTAATTTTTTTGATTCCTTCTGCATCAAGAATATTATCTGCTTTTAAAAAGCTTACAGCAGTTTGTTCTAGGTAATCAATAGCACAATCTTCAAGAGTATATCCATTTAAATCACGACCAATTTCAGTGATAATTTCATCTCTAAATTCTGCTCTAGATTCGTATAGTTCAATAAACTCAAATTTCTTACCCACAGTTTTAAGTGCTTCTGAAAATTTTGCTTCAAATAATTCATTTAAAGTAGAAATATGTGATGCTCTTTCACATCCAATAGTTTGTGCTACTTCAATAATTGCTTCTTTTGATTTGTTTACACGTACGAAAAAGGCAACGTTTATATCAGCACGCATATTGTCCTTACAAATAAGTCCGTCAGATCCTGTACGTTCAATTTCGATTTTCTTTACCGAAATATCCATGATTTCTACTTTATGTAATAAAGGAATAACATACATTCCTTTATCAAAGGCTACATGTGTACCTCCGAAACCAGTTTTTACTAAAGCTTCCCCTTGAGGTATTTTTTTGTAGAATAATGCAATATAAATTACAAAGAGGAGTATTAGTGAAAAAATTCCACCAACAACAGCACCAATAATTGTTGGTACAACGCCTGCTAAGGCAAATAAAGAGAGTGTTGAAATCATAGTTTTTGTTTAGTTAGTTTATCCCATTATTGGGTTTAGTTTTACGAGTTTTTTTCTCGGTTTTATTGTAATTGTGTTAATATGCTTGAATGTAATAGTATTTTTTGTCTTTTGATTCTTTTATAATCAGTATTTGTTGTCCTGATTTAATGGTTTCTCCTTTTAATGATTTGGCATAGACATTTATAGGGTCGCTATTTACAATAAGTTTAACGCTACCTAATTTATCGTTAGTTATGTTAGAAAGTAAGGTTCCTTTTCTTCCTAATAAATCTAAAGCATCAACTCCTTTTCGCTCTAATTTTTTAAAGATAGCTTTAAAGGGAGTAGTAAAAATTTTGTTGATTATTAACGCTGGTATAATTGCTCCTAAAAAGATAACTATGCCAAATGAATTGTCATAACTACCAGTAATGTAAGTTCCAATAACTGTCAAACTCCACCAAAAAAACACCCAAGAGGTAAACGTGAATAAAAATGGCAACTCTGCAAAATTGAAATAGATTAATAGTACCTGCCACCATTTTAAAGTCTTCTGTTTGTTTTTAACAATAGCATCTTTTTTAACTTCAATATTTGAAATTTCTTCAAGATCCAATCCACTGGAATCAAAAGATGTGTCGGTATCCATATCCGCATCAAAGTCAGCATCCACATCCACATCGATATCAAAATCCATATCGAAGTCTAAATCCAACCCAAATAGCATTGTAATAACTCTATAGGCTGCTAATACTATTAATAAAATAGTTAGCGGAGAATTTATGGAGGAAAATACCAAGTCAGTTAATGTCATACGTTCTTCTTTAATAATAGGTTATAGTGGATACCTTTTGTCCGTTTGAGCTTGTTGAAGGTTTTTATTATTGATCTTAAACAAGCTCAGATTGACATTATGTTCGAATTTTAAATATTTAGGAGGTGAGTTACGATTCTTTTGAATCGTCGCTCATTCCTAATTGTTTTTTTAGTTTATCTAAATCACTTTCAGCACTCACTTCAGTGGTGTCAATAGCGGCGTTTAGTTCGTCATCAATACTTTTTGAATCATTTGCAATGTCACCATATGCCTCAGCTAAAGCTTCATCTTGTTCCACTTTTTCTTTCATACGTTCTAACAAACTAACGGTACTTGAGCTATCAATCTCAGCCATTTGTTTGTTTAAGTTTTTAGTAGCATTACTTACTTTAACTCTAGCTTTCAAGGTTTTCAATTCGTTTTCCCATTTGCTGATGTTGGATTTTATGCTGTTTACATTTTTCTCTAACTGTGCTACTGAAGTATCGAATTTTTCAGCTTCTGCTGTAGTTCTAACAGCATTTTTATGACACTCTTCTTTCTTAATTAATGCTTCTTTTGCCAAACGATCAGCGTTTTCTGCTTTTAATTCTCCTTTTTGAGCTTTTTTAAGAATTAACATCGCCTTATTTTGATAATCTTCAGCTTTTAAAGCATACTCTTCTTTGTCATTATTGGCTCTAATAGCCATTGCTTTTACCTGAGCTAATGCTTCAAGACTTTTGTCTAAGTCTTGTTTCATATCTCTAATTCCTTGTTCTGTTAATTTAATAGGATCTTCCATTTTGTCAATGGCTGAATGTGCTTCTGCTTTTCCTATGCTAAATAATCTTTTAAATATGTTCATGTTTGTTTGAATTTAAGTATTGAATAATTTAATATTCAATGTGTTTTTATAAGTTATTGTTATGTGTTATTTTTTTGTTACAAATGCTATTGGTATTCACATAAATTTACTCCAAAAGCAATAATTATTATTTCGTGCTTTACTGTGTTTTTTATTAATTTAATTGTCTCGTTGTTCAAAATCTTCATCTTTCTTTATTTTATGTCTTCTTTTGATTAGATAAAGCAAAGCGAAAAGAATTCCGAACCACATCAGTGCTTGCAAGCCGAACATTAGTATTGATCTTGTTTCCATTTCCATATTAGTTCAATTTAACTGCTGTACCGTAAGCTAAAATCTCCGAAGCACCTTGCGTAATCATTGATGTAGTTCGTTGTACATTAATAATAGCATCTGCTTGCAATTGTTTGTGTTCTTTAATTTCCTCACCAATGATTCTGTAGTTGCTACAATCAGAACTAGTGGTGTTTTAGGTTGTTATTAAATAATAACGGGTTAGTATTTCGAAAACTCTATAATTTGTTCAGAATATTCACTTAGCAATAAACTTAGGGAGTTGATAGATCCTTCAAATTCATTTAAATCTAAATTCTCTAACTGTAAGGTGTCTCTGAAAATTACTTTATGTCCAGTTTCATCTAATACAAAAGCCCCATGAATTATATCTCTGTTTTTTTGCAATAATTGTTTAAAAATCCCTTCAGAAGCATTGTTGATTTTAAAAATGTATTGCTCCATTATTAAAATTGGATCAGCTACCCCTAAAATTAAATTTTTAATACCATCACTTTCTTTTTGAACCATTAACACGCCGTCTTTCTTATTTTCATAAGTAATACTATAGTTTAATTCGATTAAATAATTTTTAATGATGTCAAAATGGTTGTCCATATAGTTAGTTTTGTTTTAAGCCCATAGGTAGGGTATTGGTTATTTAAAGTTGTTGAGTACTGATAGTCTAAAAATTAACTACGGGTAATACTCATTTTTAGTATGTTTATTTTGAATCTTAATATTACAAAAAGTTTACAAGATAAACGATGTAGTTTGTAATATGTTTTAGTAAAGTTATGAGTAGTAGTAGCATAATTAATTTGTTAGTTAGTTTAGCTCTCAAGAGAGGTTGTTGGTTAGTTTTTTTTGAAATAAAAAAGAATATTTCTTAATTGTTTCCTTTTGGCTGATGATATTTCTGTAATTAAAACTGCTAATTATATTAGAATTTAAAGTGTGTTGTGCTATATTTGTTAGCGATTTAAAAATTAAGTTGGCTCGTTTTAATAGTATTGGCTAATAATTATAGTGTAAATATACAGTATTTTAATTAAATTGCAAATAAAATTAGCAAAATATGTCGTATTTCGGTAAAAACATAAAAAAAATAAGAAAAGTAAAGAATTTAAGTCAGCAAGCTTTTGCAGACTTGTTTGAGCTAAAACGTGCTACTTTAGGAGCTTACGAGGAAGGTAGGAGTGAACCTAAAATTGAAACTATCATAAAAGTTGCTAATTATTTTAGTATTTATATTGATCAATTGCTAACAAGGGAGTTAACTGTAAATGAATTATTGAAATTTAAGGGTGATATTACTACTGACATAAACGAACTCACTCAAGAAAAATTCACCGAAATTCCATGCATAACTGAAAGTAACATGGGTGATTATATATTGTATAGTGATAAAGCTACGTTTGTTAATCAAATGCCAAAATTACAATTACCAGTTAAAAACAACTTGGAATTGCGCGGATTTACAATTTCAAATTTAGAAATGACCACTCATGATAAGGGGTTATATCCTAATGATATTGTGGTGGGACATTATTATCCTGTGAATAAGATAAAGGAGTTGTTAAACGGCACATTGGTATTAGTACTTGTTTCTGGGAGGTTAATCTTGCGTAGAATATATGTATTGAAGGATAAGGTTGTGTTAAGAGCAGATCATTCTAATATTGAGGATAAAGAGTTTTTGAAAAAGGATATTACCGAAATTTGGAAGATTAAGTATTCATTCTTTAAAAGAATTCCTGAGGTTAAAGACGACCTAGAGGATAAGTTATTGTTACTTGCCAATGAATTAAATAAAATAAAACAGCAATTGAAGTAGTTATGGTACTTGTTGATTTGAAACTAAAAATGAATTCAGTTTTAACTTCTATTTTTGAGAAAATAGAAGTAGAATCATTCTTCTATTTATTGATTGATTTTAGACTGAATTTGAATAAAATGGATTTTTTATTAAATCCAAATATAGTAGTAGTTCCTGAGGATATAGTATTCTTTGAAATGGCTATTCAGGAATTAAAAAAGGAACAACCAATTCAATATATTTTAGGAGAAACTGAATTTTACGGGTTGCAATTTAAAGTAACTAAAAACACCTTAATTCCTCGTCCAGAAACTGAGGAATTGGTAGATTGGATCATAAAAGATCAATTATTAATTAATAATAATGAATTAACAATTTTGGATATAGGTACTGGTTCAGGTTGCATTCCTATAAGTTTGGTCAAAAACTTAACTGGAGCAAAAGTGACTAGTGTAGATGTTTCAGAAGCTGCAATAAAGATAGCTCAGGAGAATGCGGAAGCTAATAAAGTAGCTGTTAGTTTTGTTAATGATACGATTTTAGATGCTAAAATTATAAATGATTCTAAAAATGTATTTGATGTAATCGTTTCTAATCCTCCTTATGTTCGTAATTTGGAGAAGCAAGAAATTAATAATAATGTATTGAATTATGAGCCGCATTTAGCATTGTTTGTAGCCGATGATAATGCGTTAATATTTTATAAGAAAATAACAGAGTACGCATTGAAACATTTGAAAAAAGATGGAACGTTATACTTTGAAATAAACCAGTATTTAGGTAAGGAAACAGTAGATTTGATTAAAAACTTAGGCTTTAAAAACGTTGAGTTGCGTAAAGATTTGTCCGGAAATGATAGAATGATTAAAGCATCTTTTTAGCATTAATTCCGATAATTCGGAAACGTTCAACTCAATTTCATATGGCTTAGTGTTTTGTCAAGTTGAGCTTGTAAAAGATTCATATCATATTCCGACAAATTTATTTGACAAGTAATTAAGGTGTCATCCTTGTTTCTGTTTCAGCTGTCACACTGAGCCTGTCGAAGTGCTAATAAAAACGAAAATATAATACACTTCGACAAGCTCAGTGTGGCAGTAGAACTGTTTTCGTAAAAAAGAATGTCATACTTAGTCTGTAGGGGTGTTAATAAAAACAAAAGCATTAATTAAACGCTATTGTCAAATTGAGCTCCGCCTAAACAGAGTATAGTCTAAGTGTTGAAGTTTTATGAAAGTGACTGACGGTTTTAGTCTGCAAACAATTAAGTTTTTAATGTTATTTTAGAAAATATTAATTAACAAGCTTAAAATCTTTACTATTTTTACATTAATTAATATTTCTCGGAAAAAGGTATGAATTAGTATACGAGTAATATTGTCACGAGCTAAATATTGAGAAGTTAAAACCCACAGGTGGGAATAAATAAAATTAAATAGATGAAAAAACATATTCCAAACATAATTACATTATTAAATTTATTTTGCGGAAGTATTGCAGTGATTTTTGCTGTAGAAGACAACTTATTTATGGCAGCAGTTTTTGTGATGCTAGGAATTGTATTTGATTTTTTTGATGGTTTTGCTGCGCGTATCCTTGATGTAAAAAGTGAACTAGGCTTACAATTGGATTCATTAGCCGATATGGTAACTAGTGGAGTAGTGCCTGGAATAGTTATTTTTAAGTTATTTGAAAGAACAACAGGTGCGTTTCCCTATGCGTTAGATTTTTCAATTTCTGAATGGAATAATGGTACAACCAGTTTTGTACCTTTAATAGGGTTATTAGTAATATTAGCATCGTGTTATCGATTGGCTAATTTTAATATTGACACCCGTCAAACCGATTCTTTCATCGGTTTACCTGTTCCTGCTAATACATTGTTTATATTAAGTTTGCCGCTTATTTTAATGACAAATGATGTGCAATGGATGAATGAATTGATTTTAAACAAATGGTTTTTAATAGGGTTAACCTTATTTAGTTGTTATATGTTAAATGCTGAAATTCCGTTATTCTCATTAAAAATGAAAACTTACGGTTTTAAAGAAAATGCAATGAAATACATTTTTTTAATTATTTCTGTAGCGATGTTGGTGTTGTTGCAATTTGTTGCAATACCATTAATAATTGTATTGTATGTATTGCTTTCTGTGTTTATGAACTTAAAGAAGTAGTATGGCTTCTGGGCGGTCGGAATTAATTCGTTTACAGCAAAAACAAACTCCTAAACGAAAACCAAAAAAGAAAAAAAAGTATTCAAAGACCATATTTTCGTTTAAGAAACATATAATTCTTCCTATATTTTTAATAGGGTTTTTATATGGAGTATGGCATTACAGGTATGCATTATATTATATCGCTTTTCAACGAATAGAAAAAAATGAGACTATAAAAGTATCTTCTGTAACCACACAATTTCGAATATTTGATGTGTTGCAACATCATCAGAAAAAAACATTTGGGATAGATGTTTCTCATTATCAAGGAAAAATAGATTGGAATGAGGTGACTAAAGTTCAGGATAGTTTTCCTATTTCTTTCGTGTTTGTACGGGCTACAGCGGGTAGTATAAAAGTAGATAGGGAGTATGCAAATAATTGGTCGGCTATAAAAGAAAAAGGACTTATCCGAGGTGCTTATCATTACTACAGGCCAAATGAAAATTCAATATTACAGGCTAATAACTTTATAAATACGGTAAAGCTTCAAAAAGGCGATTTGCCGCCTGTTTTGGATATTGAGGATATTCCACGAATACAGAGTATGGAAAACTTAAAAATAGGCTTGCGTAAATGGTTGAATAAAGTTGAAAAACATTATGGAATGAAACCGATTATCTATTCAGGAGAATCATTTTATAATGACCATTTGTACAAAGAGTTTTCGGAATATACCTGTTGGGTTGCTAACTATAATTTTTATGTAGAAAATATTGACAAGGATTGGAGTTTCTGGCAATTTACTGACAAAGGAAGTGTGCGAGGAATTAAAGAATTCGTTGATGTGAATATCTATAATGGAACTAAATCGGAGTTGCTGGAGTTGGTGAAGAGATAGTGTTTAGTTTGTGAATAATATATGGTAGGAAACTCGCGAATTTTGATGTTGGAAAAGTCATTAGCTTATTGTTTTGATTTTGATGTTTTATAAAAGGAAATTAAAAGATTTGGCAATTAAGTAAAGATAGAATGACCTCTCGGATTAAGTACTGAAACTCGTATTATTTATAGTTTTTGTTATATACAGCTTTTATTTAAACGGGTTTAACTCATTTATCAAATTTCTCCAATCGATGAATTTAATAACATTATCTAATTGTCTTGTGTCAATAAACCTCCCTTTAAATGGCTTTTCATTCTTTTGTAAATCAATCAGTTCTCTTTTTAATATTTCTGAGATTTGATTATTACCAGTGTCCTTTTTAATTGAAACTTCAAAAGCTTTTCCAAAATTTTCAAATCGTTTTTTACGAATCCCTTTATCTAATCTCTTTTTTTCTTTTCGTCCATCTGTAGTATCAACTTCAAAATAATATTCACCTCGAATTTGATTTCCTGAAATGTAAAGTTTTATTCAGCCAATTACCTCATTGTAATCAAATGGATATGAGTTTCGGGCATATCTATCATCTTTAATTTTTTCAAAACTTTCGGGATAATCGACAGAAATCACTCCTATGTCATTCACTATTTTATTTTCTAATTCTCCCAATTCTAAAAAGTGTCTTTCAGGTGTACATCTGTAAATTGGGATTTCAAAAAAATAGGTCTCCATTTTTATTAGGTAATTTCTGGCAACAAACAACTAAGCACGATTGTTTTTTAATCTGACAATATTTACTTAAAATCTAATTTCTTTTTACGCAACTCAAAGTTCTGTCCTAAATACACTTTACGGACCATTTCATCCTCTGCTAATTCTTCTGGTTTACCGTGTTTTAGTATGTTTCCTTCAAACATTAAATAGGTACGATCGGTAATTGCTAAAGTTTCTTGTACGTTATGATCGGTAATTAAAATACCAATGTTTTTGTCTTTTAATTGTGCTATGATTCGCTGAATATCTTCTACGGCAACTGGATCAACTCCTGCAAAAGGTTCGTCTAATAATATAAAACTTGGGTTGGTAGCTAAAGCACGTGCTATTTCGGTTCTTCTGCGTTCCCCACCAGAAAGTAGGTCGCCAAGTCTGTCTCTACGTTCTTGTAAGTTAAACTCTTCTATTAATTGTTCCGTACGCTCTAGTTGCTCTTTTTTAGTAAGATTAGTTAGTTCCAATACGCTCATGATGTTTTCCTGAACTGTTAGCTTTCTAAAAACAGAGGCTTCTTGTGCTAAATATCCAATACCATGCTGAGCACGTTTATACATCGGAAACTTAGTGATTTCAGTTTGATCTAAAAATATTTTTCCTTCTGTAGGTTTTATTAGTCCAACAATCATGTAAAAAGAGGTGGTTTTTCCAGCACCGTTAGGTCCTAGTAATCCAACTATTTCACCTTGTTTTACTTCGATAGAAATCCCTTTAACAGCAAGTTTGTTTTTATAAGACTTTTTAATATTTTCAGCTCTTAAAATCATAGTGTATCTGTATAGTATGTAAAAATAAGTGTTTGAGGCGTAAAAAATAATTTTTTAGTAAATACTTAACGATATGATTCTTAGTAGCAAGAATATAAATCGTGGTTTAATACTAGTATTTTTAAGCTACAGGTAAAACCTTCAGGAGGGTTAATCATCTTGTAGTGCGTCCCAAAATTCATATGCTCTACGTAAATGCGGTATTACAATTGTACCTCCAACAAGAGTAGATATGCTCAGTGCTTCGGCAACTTCTTTTCCGTTTAAACCTGCTTTATGGCATGATTCTAAATGGTATTTTACACAGTCGTCACAACGCAATACCATAGAGGCTGTTAAGCCTAATAATTCTTTTGTTCTCACGTCCAATGCCCCTTCTTGAAATGCTTTAGTGTCCAAGTTGAATATTCTATGAAGAATTTTATTGTCATCTTTTAAGATGCGCTTATTCATTCGTTCTCTATACTCGTCAAATTCTTTTATTTTGTTATTCATGGCTTATGATGTTTCAAGTTCTTTTTTTGCTTGATTTTTTATAACACGTTTTGAAATAAAAATACTTACTTCATATAATATAAGTACAGGTATGGCAACAATTACTTGACTTGCGATATCTGGAGGAGTAATTACCGCAGAAACAATTAGTACAATTACTAAAGCAACCTTTCTGTTTTTTCTTAAAAATTCAGGAGTAACTAGTCCTATTTTAGTTAAAAAATAGATGATTATTGGTAGTTCAAAAATTAACCCAGAAGCGAGAGTTGAAGCCCTCACTAAGCTAATGTATGAATCTAAATCGAAGTCATTGTGTATTTCAGATGAAACACTGTAGCTTCCTAAAAAATTAATTGATAGTGGACAAATGATGTAATAGCCAAATAGTACTCCTAAAAAAAATAAAAATGATGCTGAAACTATAAAACCTCTTGATGTTTTACGCTCGTTATTATGTAATCCGGGACTTACGAATTTCCAAAACTGATAAATAACAAATGGAAAAGCAATAATAAAACCAAAGGTAATGGAAACCCATATATGTGCTGAAAATTGTCCTGCTAAAGTTCTGCTTTGTATTTCAAAAGGCATTTCTGTAATACACAAACTTTCATCAATTCCCAAGGTCTTAGAAATGTTACAAAGCCCTTTATAAGTGACGAATTCTATTCTTGAAGGCCCAAAAAGTAGTGTGTCAAAAACTATTTTTTTGCATAGAAATGCAATTGAAGCAAACAGTAAAATTGCTAAAGTCGCTTTTATTAAGTGTCCTCTCAATTCTTCTAAATGATCAAGGAACGACATTTCATTTGGGTTTTTCTTTGCCATTTTATAAAATACCTTCTTTAATTAAATCATGTAGGTGTACAACACCGCTAAACTGATTATTGTCCTGAATTAGCACTTGAGAAATATTGTTTTCTTCTAGCAATTCTTTTGCTTCTACTGCCATAGCATCACTAGTTAATGTTTTTGGAGAGGCCGACATAATATCACTTGCTTTTAGCGTATTTATATCCGTAGTTTCTGCTAGCATACGTCTTAAATCACCATCTGTAATAATTCCAATAATTTTATTATTATCGTCCGTAACAGCTGTTACACCTAGACGTTTGTTAGATATTTCTATGATAACATCTTTAATGGATGCTGTTGCTTTTACCGCTGGTTTTTCATTTTTAGCAATGATGTCACGTACCCTTAAGTATAAACGTTTACCTAAAGCACCACCTGGATGGTATTTGGCAAAATCACTACTTGTAAAGTCTTTTAAATTTAATAAAGAAACAGCTAAAGCATCACCCATTACTAATTGAGCAGTCGTACTTGTAGTAGGAGCTAAATTATTTGGGCAGGCTTCTTTTTCAGCATATGCGTGTAGCACATAGTCAGCCTCAGAGCCTAAAAAAGAACTCCTATTTGATGTGATTGCTATTAATTTGTTTCCACCGTTTTTAATTAACGGAACTAATACTTTTATTTCAGGAGTATTTCCGCTTTTAGAAATACAAATTACCGTGTCGTTTTGTTGAACAGTTCCTAAATCACCGTGTATAGCATCCGCTGCATGCATGAATATGGCTGGCGTTCCTGTAGAGTTTAATGTGGCTACAATTTTGGTAGCTATATTGGCACTTTTTCCAATTCCAGAAATGATAACCCTACCATTAGATTTGTAAATATGATTTACAGCTTCTGCAAATTCATGATCAACTAAGTTTTCTAAGTTCGCAATCGCTTTTTGTTCTATAGAAATTGTTTCTTTTGCTATCCTAATTATTTTTTCTAAACTACTCACTTAAATAAAATTTAAAAATCAACAAAACTGTTGTATGTTCCTTTCTTGCTGATTAAGTTTGTGTAATAAATCCTTAAATTAGCATCTTTTTTATAAAAAACATGCTTTAGTTTTTAAATAAAATACTATCTTTAATATCCTCAAACGAAATTACTTTTTTTTTATCATATACTTATAATGTATGTTAAGAAAGTTGTTTTATTTAAGTGATAAAAATTAAATAAGGCAAAAACATAAACTATTTAAATGGAATTCAATCAAGTTGACTTGCACGCTTCGTTAAAAAAACACTTTGGTTTTTCACAATTCAAAGGATTACAGGAAAGTGTTGTTAAAAACGTATTAGAAGGAAAAGACACTTTTGTCATTATGGCAACGGGTGGTGGAAAATCATTATGTTTCCAATTACCTGCATTAATGAGGGAAGGAACTGCAATTGTAGTTTCTCCTTTAATTGCATTAATGAAAAATCAAGTGGATGCTATTCGAGGAATTTCTTCTGAAAAAGGAATTGCTCATGTGTTAAATTCATCTTTAACTAAAACGGAAGTAAAGCAGGTTAAAGAGGATATAACTAATGGTATTACAAAATTACTATATGTAGCGCCGGAGTCATTAACCAAAGAAGAAAATATTGAGTTTTTACGCTCAGTACCAATTTCTTTTATGGCAGTTGATGAAGCGCATTGTATTTCTGAATGGGGACATGATTTCAGGCCAGAATACAGAAATTTAAAAAGTATTATAAAAAAAATAGGTGATAATATTTCAATCGTAGCACTTACAGCAACCGCGACACCTAAAGTACAAGATGATATTACCAAAAATTTAGGGATGCCAAATGCTGAAGTTTTTAAGGCAACTTTTAATCGTCCTAATTTATATTATGAAGTACGACCAAAAACTAAGAACGTTGATGCTGATATTATTCGTTTTGTAAAACAAAATGACGGTAAAAGTGGTATTGTGTATTGTTTAAGTAGGAAACGGGTTGAGGAATTGTCTCAAGTGCTTCAGGTAAATGGGGTAAAGGCTGTACCATATCATGCCGGATTAGATACTAAAACCAGGGCAAAACATCAAGATATGTTTTTAATGGAAGACACTGATGTTGTTGTTGCAACTATAGCCTTTGGAATGGGAATAGATAAGCCTGATGTCCGCTTTGTAATTCATCATGATATTCCTAAAAGTATTGAAAGTTATTATCAAGAAACTGGTCGTGCTGGTAGAGATGGTGGAGAAGGGCATTGTTTAGCATTTTATGCGTATAAAGACATAGAAAAACTGGAAAAATTCATGGCCAATAAGCCAGTAGCTGAACAAGAAATTGGGCATGCGCTATTGCAAGAAATGGTTGCGTTTTCTGAAACATCAATGTCTAGGCGTAAGTTTATACTTCATTATTTTGGTGAAGAGTTTGATGCCGTAAATGGCGATGGAGCGGATATGGATGATAATATGCGCAATCCTAAAAAGCAACATGAAGCCCAGGGTGAACTTAAGATTCTTTTGGAAACTATAAGTTTTACAAAAGAAAAATATAAAGCTAAAGATATTGTTAGTACGTTATTAGGAAATAAAAACGCACTAATTTCTTCGCATAAAACAGATACAAAACCGTTTTTCGGAAATGGAAAAGGAAAAGATGGCGTGTATTGGATGGCTCTAATTCGCCAAGCAATTGTCGCTAAGTTTATTAAAAAAGATATAGAAACATATGGTGTTATTCGTTTAACGGATAATGGAAATCAATTTATTGATGCGCCAGTAAGTTTTATGATGACTGAGGATCACATGTATGTTGATGAAGGTACTGATGGAGTACTGGTTGCTTCAAAAGGAAGTGACGTTGCAGCAGATATGCAGTTGATGAAAATATTGAAGAGCTTACGTAAAACAGTAGCTCATAAAATAGGAGTTCCCCCTTTTATTGTTTTTCAAGACCCCTCACTAGAGGATATGGCATTAAAGTACCCAGTTAGTATTGAAGAGTTGAAAAATGTTCATGGAGTAGGAGAAGGAAAAGCTAAAAAGTACGGAAAAGAATTTGTGAAGTTAATAGCTCAATATGTAACTGATAACGACATTGTTCGTCCAGATGATTTGGTAGTTAAAAGTACGGGTGTTAATTCGGCTTTAAAACTATATATCATACAAAATGTAGATAGAAAGTTGCCTTTAATTGATATAGCTGCGGCTAAAGGAATGACTATGGCTGAATTCATTAAGGAGATGGAGCAAATAGTATATTCCGGAACCAAATTGAATTTGAATTACTGGATTGATGATCATTTAGATGAAGATCAACAAGAAGAGATTCATGAGTATTTCATGGAAGCTGAAACAGATAAAATTACCGATGCAATAGAAGAGTTTGAAGGAGATTATGAAGATGAAGAGTTGCGATTGTATCGTATTAAGTTCATTAGTGATGTAGCTAACTAATAATACTTTTTATTTGAGAGTTCATAAAAAAATACAGCTCGAAAAAGGGCATCGTATTAAAAGTAAATTGTTGCAATGGAGTCAGCAATTTAGAGAAGTTGTTTGGTTGGACTCTAATGAGTTTCAACAAACCTATTCAAGTTATGACGCAGTTTTAGCTGTTGATGCATTTACTATATTGCAAACAGATGCAACTGATGCGTTTGATAAGTTAAAAGAATATCAGTCAAAAGCTAAGGATTGGTTGTTTGGGTATCTAACATATGATTTGAAGTATGATACCGAAAATTTAAAGTCAACTAATTTTGACAATCTTGAATTTCCTGAGTTATTTTTTTTTCAACCTAAAAAAGTATTTCTGTTAAAAGATGATGTCTTGGAAATTCAGTATTTACATTTTGTAGATGATGAATTGGAAAGTGACTATTCAGCAATAATAGCAATCAACAATGAGATTGTTAAGTTTCAAGAAGAAAAAGATCCTATAAAGATTAAACTTCGAATAACAAAAGATAGTTATTTTGATAAGTTCCAGAAAATCCACAACCATATCAGTAGAGGGGATATTTATGAAATGAATTTCTGCCAGGAATTCTATGCAGAAAATACAGAGATAGATCCATTGCATGTATATAAAAATTTAAATGCAATTTCCAATCCGCCATTCGCAACATTTTTAAAATTAGCTGATAAATATTTGCTTTCTGCATCACCAGAACGGTATATCAGAAAAGAAAACACTTCAATTATATCGCAACCTATAAAAGGTACGGCGAAGCGATCTTCAAATTCTGTTGAAGATGCGCAATTAAAAGTTGATTTAGCGCATAATGAAAAAGAACGATCAGAAAATATTATGATTGTTGATTTGGTGCGTAATGATTTGTCAAAAACAGCGACCAAGGGGAGCGTAAGTGTTCCAGAATTGTGTAAAGTATATTCGTTTGATCAAGTGCATCAAATGATAAGTACGGTTACTTCGGAGGTTGAACATACTAAAAGCCCAGTAGAAGTGTTAAGGACAACGTATCCTATGGGGAGTATGACAGGAGCTCCTAAAGTTTCCGCTATGAAAATTATAGAGGAGTTGGAAGAAACAAAACGAGGGTTATATTCAGGATCTGTTGGGTATTTCACACCTAGTAATGATTTTGATTTTAATGTAATTATTAGAAGTATTTTATATAATAAATCAAATAAATATGTTTCTTATTCAGTTGGTGGAGCTATAACAGTTAAATCAACAGCTGAAGCAGAATATCAAGAATGCTTAATAAAAGCTAAGGCAATGCGTGAGGCACTGTTGGCTTAATTAGTAATGTGTTGGTTATGTTAGAGAAGTTTAAAAAACACGTAAATGATAATTTATTTTTTTTGACTAAAAGTAGATTGTTACTCGCTATTTCTGGAGGGATTGACAGTGTTATTTTGGCGCACTTACTTCATGAAATGGAATTGAATTTTTCTTTAGCACATTGTAATTTTAAGTTACGATATGAAGATTCTGATAAGGACGCTATGTTTGTAAATGATTTAGCAGAAAAATTATCAGTACAATGCCATTCTATTGAATTTGAAACTTCAGGTTATGCTAAAAATAATAAGCTATCAACTCAAATGGCAGCTAGGGAATTACGTTATAATTGGTTTGAGGAGTTAGTTTCTGACCATAATTATGATTATGTATTAACGGCACATCATGCAAACGATAACATAGAAACGGTACTTATAAATTTAACAAGAGGGGCAACACTTGATGGGCTGGTTGGAATTCCAGAAATTAATGGGGATATTGTACGTCCTTTATTGCCTTTTACAAGAGCAGAGATTGAACGTTATACAATTTTGAAGAACATTTCTTGGAGAGAAGATGAAAGTAATAAATCGACTAAATATTTTAGAAATAAAATTCGTCACCAAGTAATTCCAGTATTGGAAGAGTTAAATCCCAGTGTTTTAGAAACATTTAATACGCATTTGTCATACTTGAAATTAGAGAAAAAAGTACTCGATAATCACTTTGAAGAAGTGAAAAAAGAAGTGTTCTTTAATGAGGGAGGATTATTCAGGATTGATATCAAAAAGCTTAAAAAACACACTGAATACAAAGCCTATTTATACTATATGCTAAAAGGGTATTCGTTTTCGGAATGGTCTGATATAGAAGGGTTAATGAGTGGTCAGTCAGGTAAGTTTGTAAGTTCAAAAACACATCGATTGATAAAAGATAGAGATTTTTTATTATTAGAGGAAAAGAGCTTACATTTACAACATTCAAACGTTGTAATTGCTAATGAAATAACACAAATTAACTTACCTATAAACTTATGTTTTGAATTTGTAGATCAAGTAGGTCAATCAGTAAAAAATGTTATTTATGTGAATGCTGATATGATAAAATATCCATTAAATTTACGTAAAAAAGAAAATGGAGATTCATTTTTCCCGTTCGGAATGAAAGGAAAAAAGAAAATAAGTAAATACTTCAAGGATGAAAAAATGTCTTTGATAGAAAAAGAAAATAGTTGGTTGTTGTGTGATGTTACCGGTGCAATTATATGGGTTGTTGGAAGAAGAGCTGATGATAGGTTTAAAGTAACAGACAAGACCAAAAGAATATTAAAAATTAAATTAGATTAAATGAAGAATTTTTTAAGTGCATTAGTATTGAGTATCCTTTTTATAGGAACTAGTTATGCACAAATTGGGTTTCAAGAACCAGTGACTTGGAAAACTTCTGTAGAAAAGATTAATGAAGAAGAGTATTATTTAGTTTTTGAAGCTGAAATAGAGAACAAGTGGCACATGTATTCTCAGTTTTCAGATGAGAATGGTTCCGGCAAATTAGAGATCGAAAGTGAGCAAGCAGATTCGTTATTTGTATTTAAAGGAAAAGCATTAGAGAGTGCTGTTCATAAAGCGTACAATGAAACCTTTGAGGTGACGGAAACTTATTTTGTAAAAGAAGCAATTTTAAAGCAAAAAATAAAAGTACTTAAAAAAGTAAACGAGTTGGAGGTAACTGTTTTCGGACAAGTTTGTTTGGAATCATGTATATTATTGGATGAGACATTTACATTTCATTTAAATGAAGCTGTAGCGTTAGGAACTACCAAGTTAGGTAATGGAACTCACGCTAATAAAAAAGTTGAAGCTAAGAAAGCTACAACAAAACAGGAGGATAAAGAAGAAGGATTGTTGAGTTTGTTTATTCTTAGTTTTATAGGAGGTTTAGCAGCATTGTTTACGCCTTGTGTATTCCCTATGATACCTATGACAGTAAGTTTCTTTACAAAACAGAGTAAAACTAAAGCAGCTGGCGTTAAGAATGCTATCATTTACGGATTAGCGATTATAGCGCTTTATGTATTATTAGGAGTTGTTGTAAGTGCTGTTTTTGGAGCAGATAAATTAAATGAGTTATCAACCGATCCTTGGTTTAATATCATATTTTTTGTCTTATTAATTGTCTTTGCAGTTTCGTTTTTAGGTGCATTTGAAATAATGCTACCAAATTCATGGGCAAATAAAGTTGATAGACAAGCAGATAGAGGTGGAGTTGTCGGTATCTTTTTCATGGCATTGGCACTGGCTATTATATCATTTTCATGTACAGGTCCAATTGTAGGGTCAGCATTAGTAGCAGCTGCAACAACGGGTAGTTACGTTGCGCCAATTATTAGTATGTTAGGTTTTTCGTCTGCAATTGCCCTTCCTTTTACATTATTTGCAATGTTTCCAGGTTGGTTAAACTCATTACCAAAGTCTGGTGGTTGGTTGAATACGGTAAAGGTAGTATTAGGGTTTTTAGAGTTAGCATTAGCATTTAAATTTTTATCAAATGCCGATTTAGTATTGGATCTACACTTGTTAGAACGAGAAACATTTTTAGCAATATGGATAGCTATTTTTGGAACTTTAGCATTTTATTTATTCGGGAAAATTCAATTACCACATGATTCTCCTTTAAAACACATATCAGTAGGAAGATTATTGTTAGGTTTAATAACGTTGACATTTACAATATATTTAATCCCTGGATTATGGGGAGCGCCATTAAAATTGATTAGTGGTTTTCCACCAGCTCAAAAATATAGTGAATCACCATATGGAGTTGGTTTTACAAAATTAGGAGGAAGGATTTCTTCTAGTGAAGAATTACCTGAAGGTGCCGAATATGGGCCACATGATATTGTTGCTTTTACGGATTATGATACAGGAATGGCATATGCTAAAAAAGTAGGGAAGCCTGTGTTTTTAGACTTCACTGGAAAGGCTTGTGTGAATTGCAGGAAAATGGAGGAAAAAGTATGGTCAGAAAGTAAAATACTTAAAAAGTTATTAAATGATGTAGTGTTAATTTCTTTATATGTCGATTACAGAAAGGCTTTACCTAAGAGTGAACAATATATATCTGATGTAACGGGGAAAAAAGTGAGAACCGTAGGGAATAAGTGGAGTGATTTTCAAATGAAAAAATACAAAACAAATGCTCAGCCTTATTATGTAATACTAAATAACGAAGGAGAGGATATGTCTGATCCTATCGGTTATACATCAGATGCTGACGTGTATGATGTTTGGTTGAAATCAGGAATAGCTAAGTATAAAAAATAAATATACAGGAAGGATATATAAATTAACTAAAAGGGGCTATTCTGGTCTCTTTTTTTTGTGACTCAAGGTTTGTTTGTACTAAAACCATCCACTAGCACTCGTCTATAATAAGTGTAGATATTATAAAGTAAGCAATCGCCACTCGTTACAGAAGAGCGGTATTGTGGTTTTTTCACACTCAAGTTTAGATGTAATTAGTTCAATTATAATAAAATATTAGTTAGTAGTTTCATATTAAGTTGTAAAAAAAAAGCACATTTCTACAGAATAGAAATGCACTTAGGATCAAACTTAAAAACTATTGAATTTAATTCTTCATCTTGGCTAATAATTGTTTAGCTTTATGATGATTGAAATATGAATTAGCTATAATTAACTTTAATGTTTTTTTAGTTCCAGCAGTATTTCCTTGTTTTAAAGAAGTAAGTGCTAAATACCAATGTGCTTTATTTTTGTCTAAAGAATCACTGTTTTGTAATATAGCAAATACTTGTTTAGCTTTTGAATATTGTTTTAGCTCTAAATAACACATACCCTTGTATAAAAGTGTGTTGGCAGATTTAGAAACATATTTCTCATCGTATAATTCAAGTGATCTAACAGCTCCAAGAAATTGCTCATCTAAAAACAATTTTTCAGCATCAGATAGTAGTTTGTCAGCATCACTTCTTTGAGTTAATGATGGTAATTCGGATAAATTACTATAATCATCATATAGGTTTTGAGGTGAGTTTTGATTAGCAGTAAAAGTATAACTAAAAGCTATTAATAAAACTAAACTTGCTGCAACTCCATACCATCTGTAATTTTTAAACGGAGAAATTGATTTTCGGTTATAGTTGTTATTTGCTGTGCTAATGGCTGCTTTTATTTTTTGTGCATCATCACTTAATAAATATTCTTGGTAGGCTATACCATCCTTGTTTAGGACTTTAATATCTTCCCAAGCTTCAGTTTCATGAAGGGCAAATAAGTTTTTGTTAATTCTTACTTCTTCTGCTAAGTCATGATTTACGAATAACTGTTTTTCAAATGCGATCAAATCTTCTCTTGACAACCTGTTGTTTAGGTAGTCGTCTATAATCTGTTGTTTGTCTGGTTCGCTCATAAAATTTTGTATTTTAAATTAAAGGGTTAATATAGGTTACAGGCTCTCTGTAGTTAGTCTTTACTTATATATTCCTTTTTTTCAAAAATGTTACCCTTTTTTTTGAATTATTTTGAATAACACTTCTTAATTCATTGGTTTTTAACTAGTTGCGTTATAGTGTTTTTAATTTTTTATATGATGGATCTTTTTGAATTAGTTTAGTTAGTTTGCTTTTGCATTTAAAAACACGTTGTCGTACAACGGTTTCTGAATTATATCCTAATTCCTCTGCAATTTCTTTTTGCTTTCTTTTTTTAAGGAATAGAGAAAGTACTTTTTTACAATTATCAGAGAGTAATTCAAAATTACGTAAGTAAACTTCTCTTCGGTCATTTTCAAGTATTTCAAGAGCTATAAGTTTAGCATTACTTTCATCGGTAATTTCTTTTACTTCAGCTTTTGCACTCCATTTTTTTCTAAAATTAAGTTCTTTTAGCCAAAGGTTCTTACATATACCATAAAGATACCATTCAAAATTTACTACTGGTTCGTAGTTTTTTACTTTGGCTTTTGTAGTAATGTTCAATAGAGATCTTTGAAAGATGTCTTCTGCATCTTCTTGATTTCCACTATTATTTCTAATATATTTTCTAACTGAAGGGTAAACTAATTCGTAAATTTCTGAAATACCTTTTGAGTCACCAGTTATTAAAGCGTTGAATAGATTTTTTTGTTCGGACATGCAATGATTTAATCTAAGGGTTTCAGTAAAACTAAATATTTTTTTTTAAAAAAAATTGAAATAAAAATAAAAATTAGTGGGTAACGTTTTTCACTTTATAGGAACTATAAAGTGAGGACTCAATTATATTGCCTTATTTATATTAAATCCAAAAAAAAAAAGATTATGAAAAATTTTATTCATTTATTATCGGTAGTAGTTTTATTAATTTTAACAAGTTGTACTATTGAAAATGACATTTACGATACTAGTTTAGAACAAGAAAATAATATTTCAGAAGTAAGTTATAAAACAGCAACAATAACATATGATTCAAGTATAGATCCAATTGTACTTAATGAGTTGAAAAAAGAATTAAATGTACAAAAAACTATTCAACAAGACAATAATAAGGTTGTTTGGGTAATGCGTAATAATGAAGAAACCAGTTATTTAGAAGAGTCACTGATGTTGACGGTTGGAGTTTTAAGAGTAGGTGTTGTTGATGGGGAATTTGATGAGAGAAGTAATGATACAGTCGGAGATGAAGACACAACAAGTGATGATGAAAGAAGAGGTGATACAGTCGGAGATGAAGACACAACAAGTGATGATGAAAGAAGAGGTGATACAGTCGGAGATGAAGACACAACAAGTGATGATGAAAGAAGAGGTGATACAGTAGGAGATGAAGACACAACAAGTGATGATGAAAGAAGAGGTGATACAGTCGGAGATGAAGACACAACAAGTGATGATGAAAGAAGAGGTGATACAGTAGGAGATGAAGACACAACAAGTGATGATGAAAGAAGAGGTGATACAGTCGGAGATGAAGACACAACAAGTGATGATGAAAGAAGAGGTGATACAGTAGGAGATGAAGACACAACAAGTGATGATGAAAGAAGAGGTGATACAGTCGGAGATGAAGACACAACAAGTGATGATGAAAGAAGAGGTGATACAGTCGGAGATGAAGACACAACAAGTGATGATGAAAGAAGAGGTGATACAGTAGGAGATGAAGACACAACAAGTGATGATGAATAATAGTAGTAGTATGGTTGGGGATGAGGATACTACAAGTGATGGTGAAATTAGTAGTTATTGATAACGTATAATAATTGTTATTTAAAGTATTTTTCGTTAAGTTTGAGAACCAAACTTAAATTAAAGACCTTGCTTTTACAAAAAAAAATATTTTTTTTTGTTCTCCTTTTTTGTGTAGAACTATTTTCTCAGGAGCTGAATAAAGATATCTATAATACAATTTTAATATCTGATAACTCTTATGAGCAAGTTCAGAGCAGTATTGATTCTATCATTCGGTTAAATGAATTATCAATAAAAGATGAATCCTACATCTATCATACTTATGCCAAATTTTTGTTTAACAATAACAAAATGAGTCAGAGTTATGAATATTTATATAAAGCGATTGATTTACGGAAAAAAAATCAAGAAACAGATTTATTATTATTGAAACAAAGTTTATGTAATCTTGGCCTTTACTATAGTAGAAACGGTGTTTCATACAAATCTATCAATGTTTTTGAGGAGTTAGTTGATTTGCCTAATGAGGATAGATTAAGAATGAAAGCATATTCAGAGCTCATTAAGTTATACTCAAAAATAGGTGATTTTGAAAAAAGCAAAACTTTTTTTAAAAAAACCACAAAATATTTTATAGAAAAAAAAGATTATAAAAATTTGTACAAAAATTATATGCGTATGTCGAAAGTATACGCATCAATGGGGTATAAACAGAATTCTAATGAAATTATTTATTATTTAGTTAAGGCAGATTCAGTAGGTAAGTATACACTGATAAATAAAAAGGACGAAGCTATAATAAATTTAAGGCTAGGGATTGTATATGATAAAATTAATCAAAAAGAAAAAGCACTACATCATTATTCTAAATCATTAGTAAATAATGAAGAATTAAAGGATTCAACCTCAATATCGTTACTTAATAATAACATAGCTGATTTATATTTATACGATTCTTCATTTATTAAAGCAGAAGAATCACTTCAAAAAAGCTTGCTGTTTTCGGGTGATAATAAAGTTTCTAAGTCACTGACATATAGTACTTTTGGAGCCTATTATTTGGAGTTAAAAGAAGTTGAAAAAGCTAGGGGATATTTTGAAAAAGCAATTAATTTATTGGTGTTTGATACTGAAAAAAGGGAGTATACAAATCCAACAATTTCAGAACTATCTTTAAAGCCTAATAAATTACGCTTATTTGAGGTAATACATCAAAAAGCGATCTATTGGAAAAAAAGATATACTACCGACAAACAAGACGTGTATTTAAATAATGCCTTAAAGGATTATAAATTAGCGGATCAGTTATTAGATGTAATTAGGTTTGATAGTACTGAAAACACATCAAAATTATTTTGGAGGGAAAAGGGAGCTGCTCTTTATATGAAAGCAGTGGAGGTATCTTATTCACTTAATGACATGGAGAGTGCCTATTTTTTCATGGAAAAAAATAAAGCATTATTACTCTTAGAAGAGTTAAGTGATCAGCAAGCAAAAGCAGTAAGTAATTTACCACAGCAATTAATTGAACGTGATTTCAATCTAAAACAAAAAATAATTGAAGCTCAGGAAACAAGTATAAGGAATAAAGCGGATGTTTTATTTGAGTTAAAAAGAAATTATGAGCAATTTAAAGATTCACTAGCAACAAATTACCCAACATATTTAAAATTGAGACAGGCTCTACCTGTTTTAAATTTAAAAAAGCATAAGGCAAATTTCATTGCCCAAGATGTTGCAACACTACAGTTTATTATTAATGAAAAAGGAGCATATGGACTAGCTATTTCTAACGAGGAGTCAGTTTTATATCATATTGCTGATGGTGTGATTTTACAAAAAGAAATTGTTCAATTAACGGAGCAGCTACAGCACCCATTCAATACGCAAAAAGAAGTTGATGCTTATGTAAAAGTAGCGCATTCAATTTTCAAAAAACTAATACCAAGTAGTGTCTATAAACAACTAAAAGGAAAAAAATTAACTATAGCAGCAGATGGAATAATTCAGAATATTCCGTTTGAAGCATTGATAAATGATATTAAAAACAAGGGCTCTTACTTAATTAAAAATAATGAAATTAACTATGTTTATTCTTTTTCGTATTTATTATCGAATAATAAAAAACGTAGAAATCCAGAGCATACTTTTTTAGGGTTAGCACCAGAACGATTTCAAGATGAGTCTTTAGCAGTACTGCCGAATTCAATAAACGAAATAACAAGTATCAATTCAATTTTTTCGGATAAAATTTTTATAAACGAACATGCCTCAAAATTAAACTTTAAAAGAAATTTTGAAAATTATAAGATAGTACATCTGGCTACGCATTCAGGGTCAAGTAATACAGAAAAACCTTGGTTAGCCTTTAACGATGAGAGAGTAAATTTAAATGAAATTTATGCAACTCAAAATCAAGCAGATTTAGTTGTTTTAAGTGCCTGTAAAACATCGCAGGGAGAACTGAAAACAGGAGAAGGAGTTATGAGTTTGGCTAGAGGTTTTTTCTTTTCAGGTACGAATAGTGTCATTTCTTCTTTGTGGAATATTAATGATAAAACTACACAAAAAATAATGCATTCCTTTTATACAAATTTAAAGGATGGTCAAACTAAATCAAGAGCTTTACATGAAGCAAAGTTGACCTATTTATCCTCAAGAGAGGGTTCAATGGCATCGCCTTTTTATTGGAGTTCATTTGTGTTAATTGGTGATTCAGGTATAGTACCTGTTGGAAGTAAAACGAATTGGGTTTTATTTGCATCTCTATTATTTGTTGTACTTGCTATTGGAATTATTTTAAAAAGGAGAAAGTAATTCCAAAATAAACATAGGAACTCATTAAGTTAGGTTGATTGTTGAAAAAATAATGTAACTTAGTACAACCTCAAAATTAATAACCTATACTTAAGGTTAAAAGGTAAGCTTCTGAAAACATTTTAATTTAGATGTAAGCTCTGTGGAGCAGCCCCTTCAATAGGAATTAAAAACAGTTGTCTATGCTTGTTAAAGTTTACGGAAGTGCATTTTTTGGGGTTGAAGCTACTACAATAACAATAGAGGTAAATATTGTTAAAGGAGTTGGTTATTATTTGGTAGGCTTGCCTGATAATGCTATAAAGGAAAGTAATTACAGAATAGCAGCTGCGTTACAAAATAACCAATACAAAATACCCGGAAAAAGAATAACGATAAATATGGCTCCTGCTGATTTACGTAAGGAGGGGAGCGCCTATGATTTACCAATTGCTATGGGGATACTGGCAGCTTCAGGTCAAATAAAGTCAGATAATATTGGGGCATACTTAATAATGGGTGAACTCTCATTGGATGGTAGTTTACAACCTATTCGAGGAACTTTACCAATCGCAATTAAAGCTAGAGAAGAAGGGTTTAAAGGAATAATTTTGCCAAAACATAATGTAAAAGAAGCTGCTATTGTAAATGAATTAGAAGTTTATGGAGTAGAAAATATATTGGAAGTAATTGAATTTTTTGACAAGGGGCGTGAATTGGATCGCACAATAATCGATACTAGAGAGGAATTCAATAGAGGATTAGATTTCCCCGAATTTGATTTTTCAGATGTAAAAGGGCAGGAATCTATCAAACGATGTATGGAAATAGCCGCAGCAGGTGGTCATAATATTATTTTAATAGGACCTCCTGGGGCTGGAAAAACGATGTTAGCAAAACGTTTGCCATCAATATTGCCACCAATGACATTGCAAGAAGCGTTAGAAACCACTAAAATACATAGTGTAGTTGGTAAAGCAAAAGATACTGGATTAATGACTCAAAGGCCATTTCGTAGCCCGCATCATACTATTTCAAATGTAGCGCTAGTTGGTGGAGGTAGTTATCCGCAGCCAGGAGAAATATCATTATCACATAATGGGGTTTTATTTTTAGATGAATTGCCTGAATTTAAACGGGAAGTTTTGGAAGTAATGCGACAACCTTTAGAAGATAGAGAAGTAACTATATCCAGAGCCAAATTTACAGTTACTTATCCAAGTAGTTTTATGCTAGTAGCTAGTATGAATCCTAGTCCGAGTGGATTTTTTAATGATGGAAATTCACCTATAACTTCATCACCAGCAGAAATGCATCGATATTTAAGTAAAATTTCAGGACCATTATTAGATAGAATAGATATTCATATTGAAGTTACTCCAGTACCATTTGAAAAATTAACTGAAGAACGAAAATCAGAGTCCTCCGTTGATATAAGAAAAAGGGTTATTACTGCTAGAGAAACTCAAACAAAACGATTTATAAATTCAAAAAAAGTACATTATAATGCTCAAATGAATGTCAATCAAATACGTGTTCACTGTGTGCTAGATATGGCTTCTAAAGAACTATTAAAAAAAGCGATGGAGCAATTAAACTTGTCAGCAAGAGCTTATGATAGGATATTAAAAGTGTCGAGAACAATAGCTGACTTACAGGGAGATGATGTAATTAATAAAATACATATAGCTGAAGCAATCCAATATAGAAGTTTAGATAGAGATGGTTGGTTAGGGTAAACTTATTCGCATGCTTGCCAAATAGGATCCATGGGAACAGGAGCTGTAATTTTAATCAACTCTTTTTTTACAGGATGAATAAATTCAAGGTGTCTTGCATGTAAATGTATACTTGCGTCTTTATTACTGCGCTTTGCCCCGTATTTTAAATCGCCCTTTATATGGCAGCCAATAGTGGTTAACTGACAGCGTATTTGATGGTGCCTGCCAGTTTCTAAATTAATTTCTAAGAGCTTATAATTATCTAACTCTTTAAGTAATTCGTAATGTAGAATTGCTTTTTTAGAACCGTCAACTTCTTTTTTATAAGCAGTAGATTTATTGTTTTTCGGATTTTTCTTTAGCCAATGCTCTAAAGTGTCTTTTTGTTTTGGAGGAGCATCTTTTACTACAGCCCAATAGGTTTTATGAGCAGTTTTTTCTGCAAATAATTTATTTAACCTAGGTAGTGCTTTTGATGTTTTTGCGAATACAACAATACCTGTTGTTGGTCTATCTAAACGATGTACAACACCTAAAAAAACATTTCCTTCCTTGTTGTATTTCTCTTTAAGGTATTCCTTTACAACATCAGGTAATGGTTTATCACCAGTTTTATCGCCTTGAACTAAATCGCCAGCACGTTTATTGATGACAATAATATGATTGTCTTCAAACAGTACTTGAAGGTTGTTATTATGACTTAGTATCTTGGTGTTTTGATGCATAGTTTTTCCTTAAAATTTATATGCCAAAATACGAATATTCTAGAATACTAATAATTTAACTACTAATACTGTTCATCTTTATTAGGGAAGTCAACTGACTTTACATCTTTACAATATTGACCAATAGCATTAGTCATATCCTCATATAAATTCATATAACGTCTTAAAAAACGCGGGTTAAACTCATGAGTCATACCAACCATATCATGTGTTACTAATACTTGTCCGTCAACACCGCTACCAGCACCAATTCCTATAACAGGAATAGTTAAACTATTAGCAACTTCTTGAGCTAGTTTTGCAGGAACTTTTTCTAGTACTAAAGCAAAACAACCAATTTTCTCTAACATTAAAGCATCTTTTTTTAATTTTTCTGCTTCTTCTTCTTCTTTAGCTCTTACAGTGTATGTTCCGAACTTATATATTGATTGTGGGGTTAATCCTAAATGTGCCATTACTGGAATTCCAGCGTTTAAAATTTTCTTTACTGATTCTTTTACTTCTTTACCTCCTTCAAGTTTTACAGCGTGTCCTCCAGATTCTTTCATTATTTTTATAGAAGAACGTAACGCTTCTTTAGGGTCAGATTGGTAACTTCCAAAAGGCAAATCAACAACAACTAAAGCTCGTTTTACAGCACGTACAACAGAAGAAGCGTGATAAATCATTTGATCTAGTGTAATTGGTAATGTGGTTTCATGACCAGCCATTACGTTAGAGGCAGAGTCTCCAACTAGAATAACGTCAGTTCCTGCACCATCAACAATTTTAGCCATAGTATAATCATACGAGGTAAGCATAGAGATTTTTTCTCCATTCTTTTTCATCTCGATTAAAGATTTTACAGTTACTCTTTTGTATTCCTTTTTTGCTACTGACATTTTAGTAAATTTTTTATAAATACAAAATTAGTATTTAATTTAGGAAATACTCTATTGTGGTTTAAAAGAATGTTAAAAATATATTTTAAGGTATGATAATTGATTAATTTTGGATACAATCAAATTGAAAACACATGAAATTACAATTAGTACTTATAGGAATGTTATTTACTATAGTAGGTTTTTCACAAACAGAAGAAGAATATAAAGTTAAATATGCGATAGAAACTTTTTTTGATGGTTTTCATCAGTCAGATTCTATAAAAATGAAATCAGTAATGCATCCTAACATAATATTGCAAAGTATTCAGCCTAATAAGGAAGGAAAAGAAGCATTAATAAACCAAAATATTGGTGGTTTTTTAAAATTGGTAACACAATATGCAAAAGCTAGAAGTTGGGAAGAAGAGTTAAAGTCCTTCGACTTTAAAATTGATGGAAACTTAGCTCAGGTATGGTGTCCTTATAATTTCTATTTAAACGGAATGTTAAGCCATTGTGGCGCTAACTCTATCCAATTATTTTATGAAAATGAACAATGGGAAATAGTATCTATTTTAGATACGAGGCGTAAAAATTGTGGAGATTAATAATAATTATAAAGGAGCTCTTTTAAGGAGCTCCTTTTTGTTATTACCATTGTTTTTGTATAGTTGTTAATGCTTGGATTCTAAAAGTATTAGCGTCAGTTCCGTTAAGTGTATTAGCGTTACCGCTTGCGAACCTAGTGGTATACCCGTTAATTACATTGTATCCCATGCTATTAGAAGAGTAGAAATTTATAAAACCTTCAGCAGTATTTTTAGTTGTGTTTCCTTTTAGTATAAAATAGGTTACTCCATTTCCAGAGTGACTTGGTAAAGCAGTACCTAAATTGGAATATCCCAATGATATATCTGAATTTGAAGAAATTTTAACCTGATCATTAGTTCTGTTAGCTACTCCGGCTTTATTTACATATTTAAAGGCGAAAACAAATTCATTATTTGCTAACATTAACTCTGTGTCTGTGTCATTTTTAGCGGAAACGGTATAACCATTAGCACCAGGACTCAAACTCGTTAAGTCTTGTTCAAAAAGAGATTCTTTTAAACCTGCAGTTGTAACCTGATTTAAATTATCTGCTAAGTTGTTGTATTCGGTTTCTGTTATTTCAATCCAATCACCATTAGCTGCATTGTTATAATCCGTTAATGATGTAGCTAATAAAAAAGCTAAATCGTCCATGTTGTTTATGGTTATAGTAACATCACTAGTGTCAGATGTGTTGTCACTTGTAGCAGTTAAAGTGGCTGTAATGTTGGTGTTTGTTTCATAATCAAATGCTGCTTCATCATTAATAGATATAGCGCCAGTGGTAGCATTTATACTAAGTGCATTTGCAACAGATTGAGCACTTAAAGAGTAAGCGATAATGCCGTTGTTTGTTGCAGCGGTAACAGTACCTAAAACTGTTCCTGTAGCTGAGTTTTCATCCACACTAGCACTGAAGTTTGAAGCGCTAACTGTTGTAGCATCGTCATCACTATTACAAGAACTGATGAATATAGTTGCTGCTAAAATTCCGATTAAATAAATATTTTTTTTCATTATAGTATTTTTTAATGTTATTAATTAGTTCAAAATTAATAAACAACTATAAATGAAGAAGGTAAAAGTTTGTGTAGCGCTGTGTTTTTATATTGAAATGTAGTATTTAACATTTAAAGCGTTTTAACAATCCGCCATATTTACGGATATTGCCAAACCGCCTTCAGAGGTTTCTTTATATTTTAAGCTCATATCCTTAGCAGTTTCCCACATGGTATCAATTACTTTGTCTAAGGGGACTTTTACATGAGCGGGGTCTCTATCTAAAGCCATTTCTGCAGCATTAATAGCTTTTATTGCTCCCATAGAATTTCGTTCAATACATGGTATTTGTACTAATCCTCCTATTGGGTCGCAAGTTAAACCTAGGTGATGTTCCATTGCTATTTCGGCAGCAATTAATACTTGAGCAGGTGATCCTCCTAATAGTTCGCATAAAGCTGCAGCTGCCATTGCCGATGATACGCCAATTTCTGCTTGACAACCTCCCATAGCAGCTGATATAGTAGCGTTTTTTTTAAATAAACTTCCTATTTCTCCAGCAACTAATAAAAATTGTTTGATGTGTTTAAAATCAGCATCGTGGTTTTCAATAGTTAGGTAATACATTAATACAGAAGGGATAACTCCGGCGCTACCGTTGGTAGGGGCGGTTACAATTCGTCCTAAAGCAGCGTTAACTTCATTTACAGCTAATGCATAGCAATCAACCCATTTAAGTATTTCTCTAAATTTCACTTCAGTTTTTCGAATGCTTTGCATCCAATTTTCTGGGTTTGTATACTCAAAAGTCTTTTTGAGTTTTTTGTGTAAATCGAATGCTCTGCGTCGGACATTTAATCCGCCAGGTAAAAAGCCTTCTGAGTGGCAACCTATATAAATACATTCTTGCATCGTATTCCAAATGCGCAATAATTCGGTGTCTATTTCTTCTTCCGAGCGTAATGTTTTCTCATTTTCTAAAACAATTTCAGAAACAATTTTATTTTCAGTAGTACAATAAGCTAACAATTCTTTAGCGCGTTGTATAGGGAATGGAAAAGAGACTTGTTCTTTTGTAGAACCGGTTTTTGAATCATCTTCTTTAATAACAAAGCCACCGCCAATAGAGTAAAAAGTAGATTTTACTTCCCTGTCATCTAAAGTAGTACCTGTAAATATCAGTCCATTTGAGTGAAAAGGTAAAAACTCTTTATTAAAAATAATTTGATTCGTATTAAAAATCAAAGCACGCTCACTGTTAAAATCTAAGGTATTGGTGTTTTTAATATTATCAATAATACCTTGAATATCATCAATAGGGATATACTCGGGGTCTGCTCCACTTAATCCCAATAGTACAGCTAAATCTGTAGCATGCCCTTTTCCTGTTAATGATAAAGAACCGTATAAGTCTATTTGAATAGAAACGATAGTATTGAACTCATTAGTGTCTTTTAATTCTTTAACCCACCGTTCAGCAGCCCTCCACGGACCTAAGGTATGAGAGCTAGAAGGTCCTACTCCAATTTTCAACATATCAAATACACTAATAAATTCCATTTTAGGTCTGTTTAATCAATACGCTCCATACAAACGTACGACGTATATAATTTATATAATTATTAATTTAAGGTAAGTCTTTCAATGTATAATACACTGGTGGTATTCAAAGTTAGCAAATATATATTTTTGATTCTAATTATAGGCAACTACATACTCTCAACTTATCTATAAGATTAAAGGATATTAAATATAGCTAACATAAAAAGAATTCATGCAGCTAAATATATTTTAAATTTATACATGACACCATGTCAGATTATTTCTCTTGGCATACAAATTGACATTAGCTAATCGTAAAAGTTAAACGAATACATAATTTAATATAATAAAGATGAGTAAAATAATTGGAATCGATTTAGGTACAACAAACTCTTGTGTTTCAGTAATGGAAGGTAATGAGCCAGTAGTAATACCTAATGCAGAAGGAAAAAGAACAACTCCTTCTGTAATTGCTTTTGTAGAAGGTGGAGAGGTTAAAGTTGGAGATCCTGCGAAAAGACAAGCGGTAACAAACCCAACTAAAACTGTAGCTTCTATCAAACGTTTTATGGGAAATAAATTCTCAGAATGTGCTACAGAAATCAGCAGAACAGCTTACAAAGTAGTAAAGGGAGATAATGACACTCCTCGTGTTGATATTGACGGACGTTTGTATTCTCCACAGGAATTATCAGCAATGACACTTCAGAAAATGAAGAAAACAGCAGAAGATTATTTAGGAACTGAGGTAACAAGAGCTGTAATTACAGTTCCTGCATACTTTAATGATGCACAACGTCAAGCGACTAAGGAAGCTGGTGAAATAGCTGGTTTAAAAGTAGAAAGAATAATCAATGAGCCTACTGCTGCTGCATTAGCTTATGGTTTAGATAAAGCTGATGAGGACAAGAAAATTGTTGTTTATGATTTAGGTGGAGGAACATTTGATGTTTCTATCTTAGAATTAGGAGACGGTGTTTTTGAAGTATTAGCTACAAATGGTGATACGCACTTAGGAGGAGATGATTTTGACCAAGTTTTAATTGACTGGTTGGCAAATGAATTCAAAGCTGAGAATGGAGACATGGACTTAACTAAAGATCCTATGGCTTTACAACGTTTAAAAGAAGCTGCTGAAAAAGCGAAGATTGAATTATCTGCTTCTACACAAACAGAAATCAACTTACCATATATTACTGCTGATGCTTCAGGACCTAAGCACTTGGTGAAAACATTAACGAGAGCTAAATTTGAGCAGTTATCTGACGATTTAGTAAAACGTTCAATGTTACCATGTAAAAAAGCATTAAAAGATGCTGGAATTTCTTTATCAGAAATTGATGAAGTAATTTTAGTTGGTGGTTCTACACGTATGCCTAAAATACAAGAAGAAGTAGAAAAGTTTTTCGGTAAAAAACCATCAAAAGGAGTTAATCCTGATGAAGTTGTTGCTGTAGGTGCTGCCATTCAAGGTGGTGTATTAACAGGAGATGTTAAGGATGTATTGTTATTGGATGTTACTCCTTTAACACTAGGTATTGAAACAATGGGTGGTGTAATGACTGCTTTAATTGAGTCAAACACAACTATCCCTACCAAGAAGTCACAAGTGTTCTCTACGGCAGCTGACAACCAGCCATCAGTAGAAATTCATGTAATTCAAGGTGAACGTCCAATGGCAGTTAATAACAAAACTATCGGTCGTTTCCATTTAGATGGATTACCACCAGCACAAAGAGGTATTCCTCAAATTGAAGTAACTTTTGATATTGATGCAAACGGAATTATCAAGGTTTCTGCAACAGATAAAGCTACTAACAAATCTCAAGATATTCGTATTGAAGCATCTTCAGGTTTAACAGAAGAGGAAATTGCTAAAATGAAGCAAGAAGCTGAAGAAAATGCTGAAGCAGATAAATCTAAAAAAGAAGCAGTTGAGAAGTTAAATGAAGCTGACGCAATGATTTTCCAAACGGAAAAGCAATTAGCTGAATTTGGTGATAAATTATCTGATGATAAAAAAGCGCCAATTGAAGCTGCATTAACGGAATTAAAAGCTGCATTCGAAACTAAAGATGTTGCAACAATTTCTCCAGTGTTAGATAAAATTAACGAAGCGTGGAAAGTAGCGTCTGAGGAAATGTATAAAGCACAAAACGATGGAAAACAACCTGGAGCTGCTGCAGAACCTGCAACTGAAACAGAAGATGTACAAGATGTAGACTTCGAAGAAGTAAAGTAAGCAGAGAACCAAATTTTGCTTTTGCAAAAATTGAGTGAATCGCTTATCCCGAAATTTAACGACGCAAGGAGTAAAATGTTAGGGTTCTTTACCGAATAGTAAATAAATTAAAGGAGCTTCAGTAATTGAAGCTCCTTTTTTATTGAAATTGAGTGATTAGTTTACTTTGAGCCTTGTCCAAAGGCTTATCCCGAAATTTAACGATTAAATAAGTAAAATATTTGAGATCTTTACCAAAATAAAAAAAAAGGATTTCTTAATTGAAAGCCCTTTTTTCATGAAATAATATTTTTTTAATATGTGACACTGGTATCTTAAAATTTAGTCATTGGTTTTTCATAGTTTCTTCTTACGTAGTCAAGAGTGTGCATTAGCAATTCACCCATATTCTCGCTACGCTTAAAATTCACATCTGAGGTAAGTTTATAAGTTTGTTCTTTTAATAAATTAATGTTGTTTTTAGTAGAAATGGTATCGTTTTTCATACAATTAATTAGTTCTTTAATCCTAACCTCAAAACTTAAAAAACGTTTTACAATCATTGATCGTTCTTCAATTTTATATTGATCTACAGAGGATTCTGGTAGCTTCTCTTGCACCAATTTCACCATCTCGTAATTTTCTTTAAAAAATTGTGGTCTGTAAACTTTCAGCTTTCCTTCATAACACTGTTGGTCAAAATCTATGGCGCGGATATGATAAACAACCTGATTAAAATCATGTATGGGTATAATTACATAATTGTAGGAACGCATATCACCTAAATAGCGAACCATTGCACGTTCGTTAAACTTAACAAACTCCTTGGCTATTTGTGCCTTTTCGGGCTCTGTGCGTTTTGGAAGGATGTCTTTTATGAATACATCACCAGGGATTCCTGCAATATGTTCCTCTATTAAAGTGTCTTGGTAAATCAAAAAATTTAGATTGTATGGTGAAAGCATGTGTTCTAATTCTAGACCATAAACACGAGAGGCGTCATTTTTTTTAACATAGAAATAAGTAAAGTTATCATTTAAAATGTTTCTAACTTTTACTCTAAACGGTTTAGAATTTCCAAAAGTACAATAGTCTACAGCGTCAATGTTGAGGTGTTTTATTACATCTTCATTACCATCAGAATATAAAATAGTATAGACTTTTTTTAAACTTAAATCAATTTCGGCTCTTTCAGAATCGGTATAATAAACACGAATCCATAAAGTGTCTTCATCATTTTTATCATAAACTACTACAGATCCAGAAAAACGTAATAAATCATCATAGAATAGTGGTATTTCACTAACTCTTTTATAATCAAGAAGGTATTCGTTGAGTAGTTTTGAAATAGGAAATGCGGGTTTCTTTTTTGACATTAACTTTTCTTCCATGTAATTCTTTTCTTCCAAAGCTACACAATTTTGACTTTAAGTCCACTAGTAGAATTAATACTTGGTAGTTTTTCTTGAGCGATTAGTAATCAATTATTATTTTTATCACTTATATCAGTATATTGGTTAATTTTGACGAACTAACCTATGAACTAGAAATATTTATAATAGAGATGAAAAACATATTCGACAAGGCCAATGCTAAGGAATTAATTAATCGTATTGAAAGGCTAAATTCAGAGAGCAAAAGTGAGTGGGGGGAAATGAACGTCGATCAAATGCTAGCACATTGCAATGTAACTTATGAAATGGTTTTTTCGGATAGGCACAAGCGTCCAAATAGCTTTGTTCGTTTTATGTTAAAATTACTTGTGAAACCAGCTGTTGTTGGAAAAAAAAGCTATCCAAAAAACGGAAAAACAGCTCCTCAATTTTTAATTAAAGAACGCAAGGACTTTAAAAAAGAGAAAAAAATATTGATTGCTTATATTAATAAAACTGTAAAATTAGGAGAAGCTCACTTTGAAGGAAAAGAATCTCATTCATTTGGTGTTTTAAAAGCAAACGAATGGAACAATATGTTTTACAAACATTTGGATCATCATTTAAATCAGTTTGGAGTATAATGCGATTTTAATTTTTAAAATTTTTTTATAAATTGTATTGATAGATTAGTCGATAAGAAGATTAAATTAAAGGGATTTATTTTTAAGTGAGTGTTAAAGTATTTATAAAGAGTAGAGAGAATGGGATTCTTCAAGTACTTTTAAAAAAAAGAACAACTATGAAAGCTATTTTTTTAGGTTTATGTTTAATAAGTATACAATTATCAAATGCTCAAGAAGCTGCACTTCCTGTATTAAATAGCTTTAATAAAGTACGTGATTTTTCAATTAGTAATAATCAATCAGAAGCGTATTTCACAGTTCAAAGTCCGAATGAAGAATTGTCGGGTATTTTTAAATCAGTAAAAGTTAATGAGCAGTGGCAAGAAGCTGTATTAGTTTCTTTTTCCGGACAGTTTAAAGATTTAGAACCCTTTTTATCTCCTAATGGATTGCAATTGTTTTTTGCGTCAAACAGATCTTTATTACTTTCTGAAACAAAAACAAAAGATTTTGATATCTGGGTGGTTGAACGTGCCAGAATTACTGAGGAGTGGTCAGTTCCTAGAAATTTAGGAAAAACTATAAATTCTGAACATAATGAGTTTTATTTATCTGTAACAAACTCAAAGAATATGTATTTTACCAGTGATCGTCCTTCTGCAATTGGAAAGGATGATATTTTTTTATCGGAGTGGAAAAATGGAAAATATCAAGATGCCGTATCAATGCCTTCTGCAATTAATACCGACAGCTATGAATACAACGCTTATGTAGCTCCAGACGAAAGTTTTATCCTTTTTGGCGGTTATAAAAGAAAAGATGGGCTTGGAAGTGGCGATATTTATATTAGTTTTCAGGAAAAAGGAAAATGGACACCAGCCATTAACATGAGCGATAAAGTAAATTCAAAATATATGGATTATTGTCCGTTTGTTCATTGGCCAACAAAAACCTTATATTTTACTAGTAAAAGATCAAAATTAATAACGGATAAAAACTATGATAGTACTGCATTTTTAAGTGAAGTAACTAGTTACAAAAACGGATTGAGTAGAATATATAAAGTAGATATTACTACTTTGTTAAAAGAATTAAAATAAATAGATGCAATCAAAAGCTACTACACCAGAACAGTATTTATCTGAATTACCGGACGATAGGAAAGCAATAATAACAAAACTCAGACAGTTAATTTTAAACAACCTTCCTGATGGGTTTGAAGAAGAAATGAGTTACGGAATGTTAGGCTATGTTGTGCCTCATAGTAAGTACCCAGATGGGTATCATTGCAATCCGAAATTACCATTACCTTTTATTAATTTAGCTTCTCAAAAAGGGCATATTGGTTTTTATCACATGGGAATTTATGCCAATAAAGAGTTGATGGATTGGTTTACTGCTGAGTATGCTAAAGTCGACATTAAAGTAAAACTAAACATGGGGAAAAGTTGTATCCGCTTTAAAAAGGAAGCTCATATACCATATAAATTACTTGGCGAATTAATTGCTAAAGTTAACCTGGAAGAGTGGATAGCAACTTATGAAGCGGCTTTTAAAAAGTAAAATAAATCACACTGAGCTTGTAGATGTGTAATTAAATTATAAATGAAAATTTCAAAGAATAACTTTTACAGACAAGAACCTTTGTTCTTTAAAATATGCTACTTATTTAGTGTAGTGATATTTTTATTACATTTATATGAGCTCGTCGTAAACCCAATAAGTTTTATTAGTAGTGTGGTAAGTAGATTATTACCTATAACAGCATATGGTTTAGTTGTCGTAATGAGTTTAAGACAGTATTTATACATCAAAAGGATTAAAAAGATTGAAAACATATACAAAACATAATTTTTTTAAACACACCTATTGTGAGTTTAAAGAAGTGTCGGAAAATATATTTAAAGATAATACAGCGCATTATAAAAGTAGTTCAGACTCAATGTATCATTATACGCCAGAGGGAGTGTATCGGTATTCCGATCATTGGGGTCGTGTTGCCAACTGTAGGTGGAAGTTACTAGCGAATGATAATTACAAAACTCAAATAAGTCATTTAGGGTTTGCCAAATGGACCGATTTTTATTCGATTAACGATACTGAAAAACTTTTTTATTTACAAGTTGATTTTGAGTTGAAGAAAGTTAGTTTTAAACACAAAGGAACTGCAAATACTGCTGATATGTTTTTATTTACTTCACAAGAAGCGCAAAAACGGCAGAAACAAATTAGAGTTTTATTAAAGGAAGAACGTTGGGCAACGTATTATGAACAACATATTGATGACTTAAGAGAAGATATTATTTCAGAATTAATTTCAACTAATAAAACCCTGAAAGAATTAAAATTAGCTTACAAGTAATTTTTACTGTGCTTGCATAGTAAAAATATGTATCTTTATCTTTTTAAAGAAAAATATCATGTCAAAACCAACCCTACAAGAATTATTACAAATAGAACATCCAGTGATTATGGCGCCAATGTTTTTAGTGTCAAATGTATCGATGTCAATTGAAGGAATGAAACAAGGTATTGCTACTTGTATTCCAGCTTTAAATTACAGAACCTTAGATGAATTAAGAGCGGCCTGTAAGGAGTTAAATGCAGCAAAAACTGAAAACGGAGCATTTGGATTTAACTTGATAGTGAATAAATCAAACCCAAAATTTATTGGGCAATTAGCCGTAATATGTGAAGAAGGAGCTGATTTTATTATTACCTCATTAGGAAGCCCTAAAAGTACAATTAAAGCGGCTCATAAAGTAGGAATTAAAGTATTTTGTGATGTAGTTGATTTAGCAATGTCTAAAAAAGTAGAAAGCTTAGGTGGTGATGCAATAATAGCTGTTAATGACCAAGCTGGAGGACATAGAGGTGATGTGTCACCAAAACAATTAATTCAAGAAATTAATGACAATTGCTCTTTACCTGTAATATCTGCTGGAGGTGTTGGATGTAAGGCTGATATTGATGAAATGATTTCTTATGGAGCAATAGGAGTTTCTGTTGGTAGCCCGTTTATAGCATGTGACGAAGCATCGGTTTCACAGGAATATAAACAAGCTTGTGTGGATTATGGAGCTGAAGATATTATTATGACTGAACGTATTTCAGGAACCCCATGTACAGTAATAAAAACGCCTTACGTAGAAAAAATTGGAACTAAAAACTCCTGGTTAGAATCCGTTTTAAATAAAAATAAGACCTTAAAAAAATGGGTTAAAATGATCCGTTTTACCATTGGTATGAAAGCTGTAGCCAATGCTGCTAATAAAGCAACGTATAAAACAGTTTGGGTTGCAGGACCAAGTATTGAATATACAAAAGCAATTTTACCAGTAAAAGCAATAATAAGTAAGTTAGTAAATTAAGGCAAGCTCTCTAATTTATCAACACTCCAAGCCTCTGGTTTAGCATTAAACATAGGCTTGGTTACAGCCCATATTCCTTGAAATAATTCGGAATGTCTGTAGTTATTTAGCGCATCTTCATTATCCCAATAACTATAGGTAAAAAACACATTTTTCATGTGTTTATCATTATACAATTCTAAGAATTGGCAACCAGGGAAATTTCTAATTGAAAGTTTCTGGTTATTAAAATTAGAAAGGAATTTTTTAATTTGATCTTCCTGTAAACTTAATTTAACGATGCGTACTAACATAAGTGTTTATTTTATCAAAAAAAGGTTACAGAAACACTATCTCTATAGCTAATTCCTAAAAGCGTAGAGGCTCCACCAGCGGTTTCTAAACTACTTTTGTACAATGCAATTTCAAGATCAGTATTGGAATTGTAAAGCGCAATTCGTTTACCATCATTCATTCTTTTTCCTTTTGGAATATCGTAATTTACAAACGCTCCGTAAGAATCATATATAGTGTCAAACACAAAATTCCTAATAGTTACTTTACAATCTCTTCCTTTACCAATCCGGGTAATTAATTCTTTGGAAACATTAGTAATAATATTCCCATAATTATCAATGTATTGTATATGCCCCACAATAATGGTTTCATCAGGGTTAACAACAGGCATTATATTAGTAACTTCTTTAAGCTTATGAAAAGGTCGGCCAATAACATCTAAATTACCACCCCTAGCCAAATGACACGCTATTTTGGTGAAAACAGTTTTCACAGGGAAATTGTCATGTACATCTTGATGAGTTGTAATTTCAATAATTTTTTCAGGATGTTTAGTAGTGTTTAAAACAGATAGGATTCCATTATTAGCACATATAAAAAAGTGCCCATCCAATAACATTGCTAAATGCTGAGTTTCGCTATTTAGTTCAGAATCAACACCTATGATGTGAATTGTGCCTTTCGGGAAATTTTGATACGTGTTTTTTATAATATAACTCGCCTCATTATAATTAAAAGGTGTAACTTTATGAGAGACATCAACAATGGTTACTTCAGGTATTTCTGAATAAATGGCACCTTTAACCGCAGCTACATAATGGTCTTTCAGTCCAAAATCTGTTGTCAAGGTAATTATTGCCATTAATATATTGTTGAATGTTAGGTTTGCCTTGGCAAAATTGCGTAATTTTGTGGAGTAAATCTAATGAAATTTTAGTTAATTTTTAACAAAAAAACCTTTAGCATTTGAAAGAACTTGTATTTGAACTTACCGAGATTAATCCGAGAGAATTTTTCGGAGAACAAAACACCAATATTGAATCTTTAAAAAAATATTTCCCTAAGCTTAAAATTGTAGCAAGAGGAAATAAAATTAAAGCCATTGGTGGGGAAGAAGTTTTAGAAGAATTTGATAAGCGAATGCGCATGTTAGTGGGCCATTTTACCAAGTATAATAAAATTGATGAAAATATAATTGAAAGAATACTAACCTCAAATGGGGAAGAAGATATAAAAACTTCCAAAAGTAGTGATGCTGTATTAGTACACGGAGTAGGAGGTAAAACGATTAAAGCACAGTCTGTCAATCAACGTAAGTTGGTGACCATGTCAACTAAAAACGATATGGTTTTTGCTATTGGTCCAGCAGGAACTGGTAAAACATATACGGCAGTAGCTTTAGCTGTAAAAGCATTAAAAGCAAAAGAGGTTAAACGAATAATTTTAACTAGGCCAGCAGTTGAGGCTGGGGAAAATTTAGGTTTTTTACCGGGTGATATGAGGGATAAGTTAGACCCATACATGCAGCCATTATACGATGCTTTACGTGATATGATTCCTCCAGAAAAGTTAGAATCGCATATTGAAAAAGGGATCATACAAATTGCTCCTTTAGCATTTATGAGAGGAAGAACCTTAGATAATGCTTTTGTTATTTTAGACGAAGCACAAAATACCACTCGAGCACAAATGAAAATGTTTTTGACACGTATGGGGAAGAACGCTCGTTTTGTTATTACTGGAGATCCTGGTCAAATTGATTTGCCCAGAAGAACAGTATCTGGATTAAAAGAAGCACTATTAGTGTTAAAAGGAGTTAGCGGAATAGGCTTTATTTATTTAGATGAAAAAGATGTTATCAGACATCGATTAGTTAAAAAAGTTATTGCAGCATACAAGGATATAGAAAACGAATAAACAACAACATACTACTACAAACAATTACAATGAGTACTACGATTAACGACACAAATTTTAATTTTCCAAAGCAACAAAATATATACAAAGGGAAAGTTAGAGAAGTTTACAACATTGACAACGAAATGTTAGTAATGATTGCATCAGACAGATTATCTGCATTTGATGTAATTATGCCTAAACAGATTCCTTATAAAGGGCAAATTTTAAATCAGATTGCAGCAAAAATGATGGAAGAAACCAAGGATATAGTTCCTAACTGGATTCTTGCCACTCCAGATCCTAACGTTGCAGTTGGGTATTTATGCGAACCTTTTAAAGTAGAAATGGTTATCCGTGGTTACTTAGCGGGGCATGCTGCAAGGGAATATAAATTAGGTAAAAGGTTGTTGTGTGGAGTTACTTTACCTGAGGGATTAAAAGAAAACGATAAATTACCAATGCCAATTATTACGCCTTCCACAAAAGCCGATAATGGAGAGCATGATGAGGATATTACTAGAGAAGCAATTTTAGCAAACGGAATAGTTTCTAAAGAAGATTATGAAGTATTAGAAAAATATACGCAAGCACTATTTCAAAGAGGAACAGAAATAGCTGCTAAAAGAGGTTTAATTTTAGTAGATACTAAATACGAATTTGGAAAAACAGCAGACGGAAAAATAGTATTGATTGATGAAATACATACTCCAGACTCATCACGTTATTTTTATGCTGATGGATTTCAAGCGCGCCAAGATGCTAATGAAACACAAAAGCAGTTGTCAAAAGAATTTGTAAGACAATGGTTAATTGAAAATGGGTTTCAAGGAAAAGACGGACAGCAAATTCCTGAAATGTCATCAGATAAAATCACTGAAATATCTGATCGATATATTGAGTTATACGAGCAAATTACAGGCGAACAGTTTGTAAAAGCTGATTTAAATAATATTGAAGCACGTATTGAAAAAAATGTATTGGCGTATTTGAGATAATACAATTTTCAAAAATTATTAAAGAAAAGGCATCTGGTATTGATGTCTTTTTTTTGTAGTTTTAAATCCTTAAAATAAACTGTAATGAAAAAAACAATACTACTTATGAGCCTGATATCTGTGATGGCTTGTAAAAAAGATAAACAAGAAGAAATACTAGTAGATAAAGAATTTAAAGCAGGAACTTATAGAGCTTCTTTAACTATTAAAGATCAGAAAGAACTTCCATTTGTATTTGTAGTTGACTCAGCAAAGCAAATGACAATTTTCAATGCTGAAGAGAAAATAATAGTTGATGATATAACTATAAAAGGAGATTCTATTATTATAAAGATGCCCGTTTTTGATGCTCAAATTAAAGCAGTGATTAATGATAAAGGAAATTTAAAAGGAAGTTATATTAAAGCTCCAGCAAATAGGAATGTTCCATTTGACGCAATTTATGACATATATTTTAGGTATCCGACAACATCCAACAGTCACAATCCTATAGCGGGAAATTGGGAAGTTACATTTAGTCCAAATACAGAAAACAGTTATAAAGCAAAAGGTGTTTTTAAGGATGGAGCCGATAATAAAATTAGCGGTACATTTTTAACAGAAACTGGTGACTATCGTTTTCTGGAAGGAGTATTGGATGGGGAGCAATTGAGTTTAAGTTGTTTTGATGGTGCTCATGCATTTTTGTTTGACGGTTTAGTTAAGAATGATAGCATCACTTCAGGAATGTTTTATTCGGGTAATCATTATAAAGAACCTTGGATAGCTGTTAAAAATGACAACTTTGAATTAACAGATCCTAATACGTTAACTTATTTAAAAGAGGGTTATGATAAGGTAGAGTTTTCATACCCTGATTTAAATGGTAAAACCGTTAGTTTAACTGATGACAGGTTTAAAAGTAAAGCAGTTATTATTCAAATAATGGGAAGTTGGTGTCCAAACTGTTTAGATGAAAGCAAGTATTTAAGCCAGTTTTATAAAGCGAATAAAAGTGAGGATTTAGAAATTGTAGCCTTAGCTTTTGAGAATGCAAAAACTTTAGAGAAAGCAACTAATAATTTAAATAGATTGAAAAATCGTGTAGGGATTGAATATCCAATTTTAATAGCACAATATGGATCTGCTCGTAAATTGTTAGCAGCTGAAAAATTACCAATGTTAAATCATATACTATCATATCCGACTACAATTTTCATTGATAAAAAAGGAGCTGTTCGAAAAATTCATACAGGATTCAATGGTCCTGCAACTGGAGCAAAATATACGCAGTTTATAAAAGAGTTTGAAGCTTTTGTAGAGAAGCTAGTTGCTGAATAACTCTAGTTTTCATACCAAATAAAAAGGCTGTCATATGACAGCCTTTTTATTTGGTTAACAATTAACGACGTTTGATAATTAAGCATCTTCAGAGTACCTAATAAATTATATTTTTTTTAATAATATTTTCCCTTGTGTAAACTGATATGCAGCTTCTAAAAAGCGTACCATTTTTGGCCAATTATTATTAGGTTCATAATTATGAATATAACTTTTATAAGTTTCTATAATTAATTCATCTCCTTCTATATGAGCTTGACTAGTAAAACTACCTGTTTCATTAGTAACATTAGTATTTAATTTATCAATTCCTGCAATACTATATCCTTTAGGAATCTTAAATGAAATAGAGTAATTAAAAGATCTAGGATAACTCATATATATATTATTAGTACGTTGTTTTTCTTGATCATTAATTCCTATTTGTTCTCCAATAAATTTTCCTATTTGAAAAATGTAATTTTTACCAGCTTTTTTAATTAGCCCTTTTTCTACAGTAAATTTTTCATTCATTACAAAGGGAGTTGAAAAACCATATCTACCTGTTTTTTCAATGTTATATTCATAATTTTCCATTGGGAAGGTGTATTCACTAGCAGTAGAGTTTTTAACAGTTTCTTTAATTTTATTAGTTGCCTTAGTTTTTAATGCATTTAATTCATTTGTATATTTCGTTTTGTTTCTTTTCTTCTTTATATAGTCTAAGAATTTTTTCGTTTTATATTTTTTATGATCCTCATTTACGTAATCAAATAATGATAAAGCTTCACGTTGGTTACTGTATTTTAAATGTCCAGTTAAAGCTGTCTTTTTATTTATAGTGGCAATTTCTAAGTTATCATCTAATGATACATTAAAAGTAGTTGTTGAGTTGTTGTCCTCATGAGAAGAGCTTTTTAAAGTACTCTTTTTGATGTTGGTTATTTTTTTCTTATCATTTAATTCTAAAGCATAAACGTCTGTACTTTCTAATAAAGGAGAAAATTCATTTACATCTGTAAATTGGTTAAATTCTGTAAGGTATACTGGCTCTTTTAATTTTACTTTAAGTAAAACATCGACATCTTTTTCAATTAATAAATCTGAAATAGGACCATTATAACGTTTAGTAGCTACTATGATTTCTGAATCAATTTTGTGTTTTTTTAAAAATTCAGAATAATGATTAATAAAATCCTTTTGATTACTAATGTAAATAAAATCCTTTCCGTAATATTGAAACGGATAGTATACTATTTCAGCTTCTTGCATTACTGCAGCTTCAAAATAACGAGTAAGGTAATAATGACGCATAAAATAGAATCCTTTTATTACGATATCTCGAGGTTTAGTTATATTATTTTCTTTTAGGTAGCGTTTTACGTCACTAATATCTCCGTTTGGTTTAAATTTGTTGTCGTATAAATTAATAACGTCTTCCTTGGTTACCTTTTTTTTAATTATGTTTTCCTTTTTTGGTAAGAAAGCAATAGCTCTATTTTCAAATTTCCCTGATCGTGCAAAGAATACTTGAAACTTATATGAAGGTAATTCTGCTAAAGGAAAAAACCACTTTGGAAAATCATTTTTAGCCAAATCGGTAGCTACTAATTCATAGCGACGTAAACTTTTCTTTTTAGTGTTTATTTGCTTTAAATCAGGAGCTCCGTTGTACGATTGAAAGTTTACAAAGAAATCATTTTCTGTTTCAAAAGTTAACTTTAAATTCATAATAGGGTAGGTTTCTCCTAAAGTTTTTTCTACAGGATTAAAACCATAAGCATCACGAGATTTAAATGACTTAACAGAATGAGAATAATAATCTATAATGTCACCTACTTCTAAGCTAGCAATGGCTATTTTTTTTTCGTTATCCGTTTCTATAGCATCTTTTTCAACATCTATTTCTATTTGCTTTCCATTAGGTTTAATAATTTTAATCCCGATATTGATGGATCCTTTATTTCTCCATGAACCATAATAACCTCTACGTCTTCCGAAGTTTTTATTAAGAGAAAATTCAGAAAACTCTTCTACAGAAGCTTTATCTAATAATTTAATCCTTTTTCTTACTGAAGAGGTATAGGTAATGCTTTTCCCAAATTTATGATAATCGTAATTTACATTTTTATAGATAATAATAGCCGATTCATTTTTCCATTTTTCTGGAATATCATTGCTACTTTTAAAGCCATCTTTTTCACCCCAAAAAAAGTTTTTAATTTCTGTACTTTGTTTCGATTGAGCAAAACTTATTGTGCTAACGAAAATAAAAATAAAGGATAGTATTTTGTTCATAGTAAAGGTTATTGTTTTTGTAATAATATTTTTTGTGAATAACTTGATAAGGTCTTTATTAAAAGGTTATCATTTTACCTTAGTTTTCATTGTGTTTGTGTTAATCAGAACAGTAATTTGTATGTTCTTATTTTAATTACAGCTATACTGACAAGCCTAACAGTATCATTCGCTATATTTTAGTTAGGATAATTTGTTCTTTATAAATTGATTGTAAAGCTTCAATGGTTTTATTCCAAGCTTCATAATCGGTAGTTTTTAAAATTGCATTTTTTAAAACAAAAGTTTTAGTATAAGTTAGTATGTTCCCATTTTGTTTAAAAGCGACACTGATTTTATAGTTTTCAGTATCAACATTAATATCTTTAGGGGTTTCTGAAATTTTATACCCTGAAGGTATTTCTAAATTTATGGTTGAGTTAAGGTGCTTTTTGTGATAAAATAAATAATCAGTATTCCGTTCTTTAAATTCAAAATTACCAAACTCTTTTTTATAATCTAAATCAATATAAATTTCATCATCAAAAGTAGAGACTGTGTTTTTTTGCTCTAAATCGTAATTCATAGTTAATAGATCATCTCTATTGGTTAAATCAGAAGTTTTTATACTTGAAACGAATAAGTTTTTGTCGTCATTATTTAAATAGTATCTTAAAGCATCTTCTTTTTTGTCATTTTTATAGGTATCATAACGATATAGAAATGAAGCTCTACTTTCTCCATTATAGGTTTTAGTAACATGACCGACTAAAGTTTCATCTTTAATTTTTGCGTTAAAAATGTATGTTTGTTTATTACTTTTGGACTGTGCAACAGGAACTTTTTCTAATATGAAATTATCGCCATCTTCAATTAACACTTGTTTCCCTTGTATGCGTTCGGCATATTCTCCATAAGAATTAAATTTTTCAGTACCATCTAAAAAAATCTTTTCTCCGTCTTTAAATAATGTGCAAATCATGTGATTGTCCACTGATAGTGATGGTGTGGAGTAGTCATATGCAATCCGTTTAGTACCAATCCAAGTGAGTCGAGCGTCAAAGCCTGCTTCTCTTAACATTTGCCTAGTAAGGTTTGCCATTCCCTTACAATCACCATAACGTTTGTTAAATACATTTTGTGATTCATCAGGTTTAAAACCAGCAATACCATCTTCAAAAGCGATGTATCTAATATTATCTTGCACCCAGTAATAAATGTTTTTTATTTTTTCTTCATCAGAAGTTGTGTTTTCTGTAAGTTCTTTTACTTTGCTTTTTAAAATAGATGGTTGTTCCTCCATACTGTCAACTAAGGATTTATACCAATTATATAAATCTTTAGTTTCGTTAAACAATGTATGAGTTTCATCTTTTAAAGTAAATGATTTTGCTAAAACTAATACATGTGGATATAAGTGACTCGGACCTGGAGCATTTTGTTCTTTAAACTCTCCTTTGATGTTTTTAATGGTGTATGTAATAATGGTAGCCTTTAGTTTGCTATCCTTTTCGGATGTTTTCGTAATGTCGTATCCATCAAAATTAAGTTCTTTTAGTTCTAAATTCAGCCAATTAGGAACTGTAATTTTTATTTCTTTGAAAAGTGTTTGGTAGGTATCTGTAAAATATAATGAGGTAAAGTACTTTATGTCTTTAGTTTTTTTTAATGTTTTATAGTAATATTTATATCCTTGAACAGGGAAATCTATGGTAGTATATTTTACTCTAGCATCATGATGAAACATGTTATCGTCAGAAATTGCTTCGTCTGTTACATGAAAATAAGTATTTTTTTTATTTCGATACAGAATAGTGAATTCGTCAATTGTTGACTCACCTGTATATGAGAGGTGTTTTTGAATATCAGCACGGGAGCTAATATTCATTAGCTCTTCTTTGTTGCGATGATTAACACCTACTTTATTGTTTTTCTTGTCTATATAGAAAGTTATTTTTTCAGTTGCATTTAATACGATAATATCGTCATCTTGATATTCATTTTTTAATTCTCTTGCTTGTTCAATATGTTCTAGAATGGGGTCAATTCTTTTTTGACTAAACGCCATTGAACTTAATAAAATAAAAGGAAGTAAAATTTTTCTCATGATGAAATACATGTATAAGTGCTAAATATAATTTTAATTTTTAAGAAAATAAAATAAACAGTACATTTACTACAAGTTAAATTAAAAGAAACAGTTCAGAGTAAAATCACTTCAGGAGTACCAAGATACATACAAGAAAAGATATAGTAAGTATAGCAGTTTTTGAAAGTGGTTACTAATAGTATTGTGTAGTGGAAAGTTGAAAAAAACGTATGGGTAAAATAATGAGGTGCATACTATGTAAAATAGCCGCTAATGAGTTAGATAGTTTGGGAGATGTATCTAGCCTGTTAAATCCTGATGTGGTAGTGAAAATTATTGAAAGTAGACTGTGATCTAACTTTTTGTCATTATACAGAAAAAGTCAAGTGTGTTTTCGGAGCATTCTTGCAGCGAATAATCGTCCATTTTAATGCTTTCAACTAGCCCAAGTTCTTTTTTCATAAGCTTGATTCTATTCATTCTATTTGCTAGTTCATATGGGATTTTAAGAAGAGAAGGATGTATTTTGTACTGTAGATTAAAAATATCTAAACGGAGAAAATTTCCCACATATTTTTTATTTAACTCGTAGTAGATGTCTGTTTTTTTATTTCCTTGAATTCCATTGATACTATAATAGTCAAAGTGATTTTTAATTAAGGCGTTTATTTCGGCATAATTATATTCTTTGTGATGCCATGGGTTTCTGGCGATTGTTTTTTTAGCGTTAGGAGTAGTTATGTATGCTTTACCATTTGATTTTAAAACACGATGAATTTCTTTAAGGAAAAGATTAGCATTTTTTACATGTTCAATTACTTGAAACGAAATAACAATATCAAAAGTATCCTCTTTTAAATTAGTTAAAGGCGGTATATTTTGATGTATAATAATGGTATTAGGGTACTTGTTTTTAATTTTTTTTAACACTGATTTAGACTTGTCCATTACAGTGACTGACTTAGCATTCTCATAAATGTAATCTAAGCCATAACCTTCTCCACAACCAATTTCTAAAACATTTCCATATATTTTATCTGAGATTATATTATATGCCTTAAATGTTCTTTGAAATAAAGGGTTGTCTGAAATGATTTGAGAAGAGGTAACTTCACTTGAAAATAAAAACATATGTGTATTTATAAATTAGTAAGGCCAGTTTGTTTGTTTCCAGTTGATAAAATTTGTTTCGAAATCATAAAAGCGTTGTTCATAAACATTTAAAGTTGTTTTGTCCCCAGGAAACTGTTTCATCATTTGTATATACATGTTTTTTAATTTTTCAGCATGTTTTACATTGATTATAGGTTGTGGAGGATTAAAAGAAGTTGTCCATATGAGTTCTTCCCAAAAATTATCCATTACTAAAGTACATATTTCAGTTCCTTTTTCGGGTACCCCTGCTCTAAAATATAATTTTCCTAAAGCGTAAGCATATTGTCTGTAGGGTATTGTTTTATTAGGGAAAATAGTAAAAGATTTATCTAATACTGCTAAAGCTTCTTTTGTTTTACCTTCCTCTAATAAAGCTTGAGCTAGAAAATAATAATTAGGTCGTAATATATCCTGTACATAAGAACGGTTTTCATGATTTAAGTATTTTATTTCATTATTTATACCATAAAATTTTAATTTATCCATGATGTATGGATACATCATTTTTGTGTTTACAATTTTTGAATTGACTAGTGAATCTTTTCGTTGTATAGGAGCTAATTGTTCAACCATTCCATTTTGAATAAAATAATTTTGGAGTCCTATATAATGTTTTGTTTTCCCATTTATGGCAAAACAAATTGGTCTATTATGAATGTTATTCGTAATAACGTTCAATAAAACAAGATCATTTAATTCATAGAAATTCTTGGCATAATCCCATTTTATTTCCGAAATGTATGTTGCATTTAATTCTTTGGAATTCAATCCATTTTTTTTTATTTTTAATGTATCAATTGGAATTGAAAATATTGTTGTGGGCATATAGTGTTTTAGCTTTCCGTTCCAATTCACTCTAGTGGTGCTATCGTTTAAAAAATTAAATAAGTTAGTTAATACTGCAGCGTTATTTGTTTCTCGTTGTAGCGGAATTAACCGATCAACACCATTTATATATAACCTTTTTTTTAAATTAAATTCTAGAGGGTTAGAAGTGTTTATTTTTCTTTTAAGGGTTTCTATATTCGTATCTAAATTCAATTGATCGAAATTTAAAACTCTAACATCTGTTCGGTATTTTTCTACTTCTTGTAAGTACCACAAAGGGAATGTCATATTATCACCATTGGTAATAAGTATCGCTTGTTCTGGGCATGCATCTAAATAGGCTTTCCCAAAATCATAAGCAAAAGTATCGTGGCTACGTTGGTGGTCATCCCAACCTTTAGCTAACATTTGCACAGGAGCTCCAATAAAAACTAAAGTTGAAATAATAATTAACCTGGTTTTACTTGTGAATAATGATCTTAACGAGTTGTAAATAAAGATAATAGATAGGCCAACCCAAAGGGAGAAAATTATAAACGAACCTATAAAAATATAATCACGTTCTCTAACCAAAATACTGTGTGGTACTGGGTTAATGTATAGTGTAATACCTAATCCAAAAGCTAAAAAGATGAATACCGTTGTTAAAAAGTATTGCTTATATTTTACCAGTGATAATAAACCTAAAATGCCAAATATAAAGGGTATAAAATAATATGCATTTCTACTTTTATCATTTCTAAAACGTTTAGGCATATTAGAAAAATCACCAACTCTTAATTTATCGATACTATTTATTCCGCTAATCCAATTACCATCTTTAATGTAGCCTATACCGTGATTATTATTTTGTTTGCCAATAAAATTCCAATATAAGTATCGTAGGTATAGCCATGAAACTTGGTATTCTATAAAGAAATTAAAATTTTCTTTATAAGTTGGTTTGTAAATAGTTTTGGTTTCGCCATTGGTACGATAATTAATTGGCTTACCTTTTATTGTAGTCCATAACTTGTATTTGCTTTCATTTTTTTGATCAAAAAGTCTAGGGAAATACATGGAAAACTCATCAGAATAGTTAACTTTATTATACTCTCCGTTATCGACAGTAATATATTTTTGTTTATTGGTATCATAAGTTAAAACCGGTTTTCCATCTATAAAAGGTAAATACTTATCTAAAGGAGCGTTATAGGTGTATCCCCTTAAAAGAGGAATACTACTAATCCCAAATTGCTCACCTTTTATATATTGCAGCAACCTATTGCTTGTAGTTACTCCATTAGCAATTTGTGTGTTTGCAGTAGCTCTTTGCATTGGCATTATATATGAACTAATTCCAATAAAAAAAAACAGGATGGCTAGGGTAATATGGTGTAATGTTAGCTTTTGTTTTTTATAAGTAATCCATAGAGTTGTCAAAAAAAACATCCCTAATAAAAACATAATTACTAGGGATCCAGTATTTACTGAAGCCTTAAATGAATTTACGAGCCAAATATCTAAAATGTTAGCTGCTTTGATAATACCTTGAATAGCAAATAAGTAAATGCTAAAAAATAATATGCATCCAATTATTAAAGATAGAGCCGTATTTTTAAGGGTTAATCCGTATTTTTTATGAGTGAATAAAAGTGTTAAAGGAATGATTATGGAAAGGATTATTAAATGAACACCTGTTGCAATCCCTAATAATAATGAAAACAATAAAATTAGTTTTGTATCTTCTTTTTTATCTGAAGCGATTCCCCATTTTAATATTACATAAACCATTATAGTCATTAGTGAAAAAGAAAGAGTGTATACTTCTGTTTCTGTAGAAGCTACCCAGAAACTACTTGAAAACGCTAAAGTTAATGCACTAGTGATACCCGCGAAAAATGGTAGATATTTAGTTTCGAATTTAGATTTATGTACCTGTATTTTGGTAGTAATAAAGTATACTATTTTAAAAAGGAATGTAACTGTTAATGCTCCGAAAAAAGCAGATATTAAGTTAGAAATAAAAGCAATGTTAGTAACCGAAAAAAAATGCATAACACTACTACAAAGCATTGTGTAAAAAGGCCCCCCTGGTGGGTGGGTAGCTTGTAAATTATAACTGCTAGCTACAAATTCTGAACTATCCCAAAATGTAATAGTTCTTGAGGCAGAAATTGCATAGACAATAAAAACAAGTATAAAAATTATTAAACTTATAATGTTTGTGCTCTTTATTTTATTGAAAATCATAATTATTTAAAAAAATAGTTAGAAAATTTAATAGCATTTTCGGCTACCTTTTTACCTGTTCTTCTACCTTCAATATCATCAGCAGGTGGATGGATGCCTCCCCAAACTCTAGATAAACAAGTTTCTATAGCTGCGTCATAAAAGGTTGCCCATTGTAAAGTTATGGTTTCTGATGGCCCATCTTCAAAACCTAAAAAGGTATTCTTTTCTGCTGTAAATGTTTCTAGGCCGCTAGGGAAATATGGAGAACCAGATATATATGTCAATAGAATGGCGCTAGCTGTTGAAAACGTTGAATGTCCAGAAGTATATCCAGCAAAAGGAGGAGTTGCAAAGGTGTATCGTTGGTATGGCCACCAATTTTCAGCTAAAATCCAGCCTACTCCTGCTGTATCCGTAAATGGGTTTTCAATAGCATCAGGTCCTCTCCAATTAAATATTTTTATTTTATTTAGATGTTCTTTATTGTCTCCAGCTAAAGGATCATTTTCTGTAACCAATTCCACAAGATTTTTCTCTAACCTTAAACCAGAAGGATTGTAATTTGGTTTGTTTGCGTCAGAGGATTGCCCTAAGCTACCTAAGTATCTGATTGCAGAAATAGGTCTTACATAGTCATAGTGTCCTTTAGCACTCCAACAAGCAATTGCTGCATCATGCATTGCTCCACACATTAAAAAATAACTTTTAATATCCCACTCTAATTGAGATAAAATTTTTCCTTTACCGTTCCACTTCCTTTTGAAATTAGGGTGATAGGATACTTTGTTTAAAAATTTCAACCAATGTCCTGGAGGTGAATAGGTATTAGGTCCATCTACCCAAAATTCAGCAATGACTCTACAATAGTCTCCTTGCTTTACTAAGTTTTTTGGGTATGTTTTTTTGGTAATTGGGTTTTTAATAGGATTTCCTCTTTGGTTATTTTCAATCTTAGCGTAATATGCTTGATATTCTTTAAGTCCCTTAGGTATATGTTCATCAATATTAGTAATCCCTTTTGGTGAAATATCCCATACTTTAGAATTGTAACTACCCAATTTACTAGCAAAACGTTGAACTAAAGAAAACCCCCAACGATAGGCTTCTGTTTGTTGTTCATTTCCAGTATTGATGTATGGCGGATGCCCGGGGTTAAAGTGAATCATTCCTTCTTTAGATTCCGTGGGTAAAGCAAAAGAGGAAACTTCACCCCAAAAAGGGGTTAAAAAATTTACATTTCCCTCAATAAGTAGTTGATTCCAATCTTTTAAACTTTTATCGTACCCCTTTTTTTTTATATAGTTGTTTATATAAATTGGCTGCCAATGATTTGGAGAATTAAGACCTTTAATACCTGGTTTTTCAGGTAATAAATTATTGTTTTTTGGCACGTACTTTTCAAGCTCATGTCTATCTTCTTCTTTGGAACCATCATTTTTGCCAAACAATATAATTTGTTGCGCGATATAATTCCCTAGAGCTTCAGGACTGCCATCCTCGTAGTTTGTTTGTGTTTTATTAATTTTAAACTGATGTTTTTCGAAAGTAGAGAGTAAAATGTCTATTGTTCTACCCTTACTTCCATAGTCGTTGTATCGATCGTTTAAAATTCTAAAAGCTGCATAGCTAATTGCTATATTTCGTAGACTGTCAATGTTTTTTGAAATACGTTTAAAATTAGAATTGAAAGCTATTACTTTTCCATTCCTTTCTTTTCCTAAAAAATAGTTGGGTTGCTTTCTGTCGTATGCAGACCATGCATCATGCATTGCGGCTGAAACGTGAAATAAATTTCTAGCTTGTATGGTGGGGCCTTGACCATCTTCTTTAACCATTTCTAACAAGGTATCCATCCATTCCCTTGCAATAGAATTCTTATTTTGCCCAATTGTGAGTATAGGTGTGATATAAATTACCAAAAAAAATAGATACTTCATGATGCTCTTTTTTTTTAAAAAGTAAAAATATAGATATTAATCATATTTCTCATAATTAATTTTCGTGTATATTTGTATTTATTGTGTTAACAACTAACTAACTAACCAAAAAAAAAAGAGATGATTAAAAAACAACATTTAATAGCATTATTGTTAATGCTAATTTCAATAGTGTCTTATGGACAAATCGGGAATGAATTTCAAGGAGCCGGATCCGGAGTAAGTCTTACATCAGCAGATTATGTAACCTTCTATGGTGATAGTTCTGGGCATAATCATACTTCTGGGTTGAATACAACCTATATTGGTTACAAAGCGGGTTATAGTACTACAACTGCAGCTGACAACACATTTATTGGTGCTTATTCAGGAGAATTCGCAACATCAGGAACTGATAATGTTTTCATAGGGAAATATGCAGGAAGAAACGGTAGCGGTACAGATAATACTGCTATTGGTTGTGAAGCAGGGATGTCAATGACAACTGGTGCTTCAGACAACACGATTGTAGGTGAGGAAGCTGGTCAAGCTTTAATAGACGGTGATGATAATGTCTTTATAGGAGAAGATGCGGGTTTTAATACTACCACTGCAAGTGATAATACATTCGTAGGGAGTACTTCAGGTAGAAGTAACACCACTGGGTTTAGAAATGCTTTTTTAGGTAGTGAGGCTGGGTATGATAATACCTCTGGGTATAGAAATACTGCATTAGGTGATTCAGCAGGAATAGATAATGGTGTTGGTAGATTGAATACATTTGTTGGGCAAGCTGCAGGTAGTGCTACTGAGCATGCGGATTATAATACATTTATTGGTTGTAATGCTGGGGGTGACAATAATAGAACGAATAGTACAAGCAATGCAAATAGAAATACCTATGTAGGTACTTTTACAGGTTTCACAAATAGAGAAGGTGAGGATAATGTTGGTATGGGAGCTTTTGCTAATTATAACCAAAGTTTTGATATTTATAATATTACAGGAAGATATGGTGGCGCAATGTCATCTGTAACAAGAAGTAGGGCAACTTTTGTAGGTGCTCAATCATATCCAAACAATAACGATGTTATTGCTATTGGTTATAAAGCTCGTGTAGATGGCCAATATGGTATTACATTAGGAAATGAAAGCAGGGCACAACAGACTTATGCAGTTGCTATAGGGCAAGGTGTAACTGTAAATCAGGCTAACACAATGGCTTTAGGTGGTGATACAGCTACTAACCGTTTAAGTGTTGGTATTGGTACGGTTACTGCAAATAGTAATGCATCGTTAGATTTAGCAGATGTAGATAAAGGGTTGTTAATTAATAGAGTTACTACAGCAGAACGAACTACGATGACAACTACACCTGCTTCTGGGGTTGCTTTAACAACTACGGATATTGGTTTATTAGTATATGATACAGATATTAAAGAATTGTTCTCTTGGGACGGAACACAATGGATTTCAAGTAGTAATACTGATGCACAAGATTTATCATTATCAGGAACAACATTAAGTTTAACAAATGACGGAACTACAGTTGATTTATCTGTCTTACAAGATGGGATAGGTACTGATGCTCAGGATTTAACGTTAACTACAAACATTTTAAGTTTAACAAATGATGGAACTACAGTTGATTTATCTGGCTATTTAGACAATACTGATGCACAAGATTTATCATTATCAGGAACAACATTAAGTTTAACAAATGATGGAACTACAGTTGATTTATCTGGCTATTTAGACAATACTGATGCACAAGATTTATCATTATCAGGAACAACATTAAGTTTAACAAATGACGGAACTACAGTTGATTTATCTGTCTTACAAGATGGGACAGGAACAGATAGTCAGGAATTATCTTTAGCTACCAATAGCTTAAGTATTTCTGGAGGAGCAAATACAGTTGACCTATCTGCATATGTGAATACAGATACACAGAACTTAACTGCTGCTACATTAACAGGGTCGGTTATCCAAATAGATATTCAAAATGGCGCATCTGTTACGGTAGATATCTCTCCTTTAATTGCTGATTTAGAAAATAGAGTAACTATTCTAGAAGCTTGTGATTGTAATGTGTTGCCTGTTACCGAATTTACTGCAGGTAAAATGAACCCTTTATTACAACAAAATATTCCAAATCCGTTTAATGGTACTTCAACAATAGGATATTATATTCCTCATACAGTAAGTCAAGCAGAAATTATATTTAGTAACAATGTAGGGCAAATTGTAAACAGAGTTGCGATTAAGAAAAAAGGAGAAGGAGAAATAAGTATTGATGCATCAAATTATGCTTCAGGAATGTACTATTATACATTGTATTTAGATGGAAAGAAAATAGATACTAAAAAGATGATAGTTAACTAGTATATAGTTTCAATCAAAAATATTTAAAAGCCGTACAATTATGTATGGCTTTTTTAATTCCTACTAAAACGGTTATATTTGAATTCATGAACGGACTAAATATTGATAAAATTAACTTTGGTTTAATTATAGGTTAATTTCTAGTGGCATGTATGTTGCCATTTGAATTATTCTTATTTGGTTATGCTGTATTAGGTCCTTTGCATTACTTAACAGAAACAAATTGGATAATAGATAAAAATTACTTTGTAGTAAATAACTATTGGAAGTACTTAGTGGTGTTTGGAGCATTGGTATATTCAGTCCCTTATATTGTAAGTTTGCCTTTTGTTAAAAATGGTTTTAATGAAACAGTAGTACAATTATTAACCGTTAAATTGAGTAATTATACGAATGGTGTAATGTTTTTAGTTTTTATAAATGCAATAGTTTTTTTGTTTACTAATAAAATTAAAGCATTATGGATTAGCTTATGTGTATCAGTACTAATTTCGTTTTTTACTTTTACTTCGGATGTATATATGTTAATTAATGGTTTGTTGTTGCCAACAATTATACATGTCTATCTGTTTACTATATTATTTATGATATATGGTGTCAAAAAAACTAAAAGTAAAACGGGAGTATTAAATGTAGTTTTAATGTTATTGCTTCCTATGTTATTGCTTCCTATGTTGTTGCTGTTTATTGATACAAGTATATTTAGTTATCAATTCTCTGATATCGTAAAAGAAACTTATACGGAGAATAATTTTCATTACCTAAATGCTAATTTGGCTAAGTTATTGGGCGTTTATGACGATTTAAAATTTTTCTTCTATGAAAAAGTAGATTTGAAAATTCAAATTTTTATAACCTTTGCTTATATATATCATTATTTAAATTGGTTTTCTAAAACAACAATTATCGGTTGGCATAAACAATTAACAACTAAAAAATCAATTGCTATAGTTGTGGTATGGGTTTCGATATTAATTTGTTATTTGTATAGTTATAGGTTAGGATTAGTCGTTTCAATTTTTTTAAGTGTTATTCATGTCATGTTAGAGTTCCCTTTAAATATGATTACAGCTAAGTCTTGCTTTTTTAGTAAAAAAAGCAGAAAATGATTTTTAGATACATCCAAAATATAGAATCGGAATTTAACATATTGATCTATTTAGCTTATTAAAGCCAGATGTGGTGAAAGAAATAATTAAAGAGAGTGCACTGTATTCTACAAACGAGTAATAAGTAAGTAATATTAATTTTTTATATTTAAAAAGGTTTGTAAATTTCGAAACTTAGGAGTTAATTCTTATAAGAGCAAAAAAATAAATTAACATAATATTGCAGTAAAAATCACTCTATTTGGGTGATTTTTGCTATAATATAAGCTTGTGTTGTAGTGTTTTTAGAATGAGAATTGAAATTTCAGCAAAAACTTGACCGAATAGATTAACTTTGAATTGGTGTTAAAAGAAGCTGAACATAGCCAGTGTAAATAGGTTTGTAGCTAAATAAAAAGATAAAAGAGTACATGCAACATTATAAAGAGAATACTGAAAAGGACAATTCAAAAAAGCCAAAAGTTACCATGGCTAAAGCGTTTAAAACAATTATTTGGCCAAGGCGAAATTTGGTGTTTGTAGGCTTGGTGTTAATAATATTAAGCCGATTGGCAAGTTTAGTGTTGCCTTGGCAAAGTAAGGTGTTGCTGGATGATGTTGTTCCGAACAAGGATTTTGATCAACTAAAAGAATTATTGCTAATTGTAGGAGTAGCAATTTTAGTGCAAGCAATAACCTCTTTTTTGTTAACTAGAATATTAAGCGTTCAAGCACAATTTTTAATTAGTGAATTAAGAGCTCAAGTTCAGAAAAAGGTATTGTCATTACCTATAAGTTTTTTCGATAATACTAAATCAGGAGCGTTGGTTTCCAGGATTATGAGTGATGTGGAAGGGGTTCGTAATTTAATAGGTACTGGATTGGTACAATTAGTTGGAGGAACATTTACAGCAATTATCTCATTAGTGATTTTAATTAAATTAAACCCGTGGATGACCTTATTTGTATTTGTGCCTATATCTATATTTGGATTTATAGCCTTAAAAGCGTTTAAGTATATCCGACCGATATTCAGAAAAAGAGGAAAAATAAATGCTGAGGTTAAAGGACGATTGACAGAAACCTTAGCTGGGGTTAGAGTTATAAAAGCATTTAATGCAGAAGAACAAGAAAATAAAGTCTTTGAAAAAGGAGTAGATCAACTTTTCCAGAATGTAAAAAAGAGTTTAACGGCAACAGCATTAATGACTAGTTCATCAACATTTTTATTAGGAATAGCCTCTACCGGAATTATGGGAATGGGTGGGTATTACATGATGGAAGGAACTATGACAGTAGGAGAGTTTTTGTTTTTTACGCTTATCCTAGGTTTTATGATTGCGCCAATTGTTCAAATGAGTAATATAGGGAGTCAGTTAACAGAAGCTCTAGCAGGTTTGGATAGAACAGAGGAGTTAATGAACATGACTGCAGAGGAAGATGATGAAAACAGAACGATTCAATTAGAAAGCATCAAGGGAAATTTGATTTTTAACAATGTATCTTTTTCTTATGAAGAAGGAAAAGAAGTGTTACATAATATTAGTTTTAATGCTCCGGAAGGTTCAGTAACTGCTTTGGTAGGGAGTTCAGGTTCTGGTAAATCTACAATAGCCGGATTGTCAGCAACGTTTTTAAATCCTAAATCAGGTAAAATAACCATTGATAATCATGATTTAACAAAGGTAAATTTGAGTAGTTACCGAAGTAATTTAGGAGTGGTGTTGCAAGATGAGTTTTTGTTTGAGGGAACTATTCGTGAAAATATTATGTTTCCGCGTCCTAATGCTTCAGAAAAACAATTATTAAAAGCAGTAGAAGCTGCCTATGTAAATGAATTTACCGATCGGTTTGACGAAGGTTTGGATACATTAATTGGCGAAAGAGGTGTAAAGCTTTCTGGAGGTCAGCGCCAACGAATCGCAATAGCACGAGCAATTCTGGCAGATCCTAAAATTATTATTTTGGATGAAGCCACTTCTAGTTTAGATACAGAAAGTGAAGCACTAATACAAAAAAGTTTATCCGAACTAACACGTAACAGGACAACTATAGTTATCGCACATAGATTGAGTACCATAAAAAAAGCAGATCAAATATTAGTTATTGAAGCTGGAAGTATTGCTGAACGTGGTAATCATGATGAATTGATTGCTGCTAAAGGAAGGTATTATGATCTGTATACCTATCAAGCAAAAATTTAAATAAAGAATATAGTAATGGGATTTCCTATTATAAAATAAAGGAATAAAAAAAGAACATAAAAAGCCTCATGATTTGATAGTTCATGAGGCTTTTTTGTTGTCAACTAGTATTATGTTATAATCTTCTATTTAAAATAAGAAAAATCTTCACCGTCTTCAATTTTCAATAATGTTGCATAAATTAATTTAATTACATTTTCAACATCATCTCTATGTACCATTTCTACGGTAGTGTGCATGTAGCGTAATGGCAAGGAAATTAATGCAGAAGCAACACCGCCATTGCTATAAGCAAAGGCATCAGTATCAGTTCCAGTAGCTCTTGAAGAAGCCATACGCTGGAAAGGAATTTTGTTTTCCTCAGCAGTATCAGTAATTAAATCACGTAATTTTTGTTGAACAGCAGGAGCGTAAGTAATAACAGGTCCAGCACCCATTTTAGTTTCACCTTCAGTTTTCTTTTCAATCATTGGTGTTGTAGTGTCATGACAAACATCAGTAACAATAGCAACATTAGGTTTAATAGTATGAGTAATCATTTCGGCACCACGCAATCCTATTTCTTCTTGTACAGAATTTGTAATGTATAAACCAAACGGAAGTTTCTTTTTGTTTTCATGCAATAAACGCGCAACTTCAGCAATCATAAATCCACCAGCTCTATTATCAATAGCTCTACAAACAAATTTATCTTTGTTTAAAATATGAAATTCATCCGGATAAGTAATTACGCATCCAACATGAACACCAAGTTCTAATACTTCTTCTTTTGTGGTGCATCCAACGTCAATAAAAATATTATCTAATTTTGGAGCTTTCTCAGAAGCACCTTTTCTAGTGTGAATAGCAGGCCAGCCGAAAAGTCCTTTTACAATTCCTTTTTTAGTATGAATATTAACAACTTTTGAAGGCGCTATCTGATGGTCACTCCCACCATTTCTGATCACATAAATCAATCCTTCATCAGTAATGTAGTTAACATACCATGAAATTTCATCAGCATGCCCTTCAATAACCACTTTAAATTTAGCGTCAGGGTTAATTACTCCAACTGCAGTTCCATAGGTGTCCGTAATAAAAGTGTCAACATAAGGTTTTAAGTAGTCCATCCAAATTTTCTGCCCTTCCCATTCATATCCTGTAGGAGCTGCATTATTAAGGTATTTTTCTAAAAACGCAAGCGATTTTTCGTTTAGTATAGATTTCTTTGCCATCTTTCTTATTTAGTTCATGGCTAAAGTAGTTATTTTGTTACAGCTAAACAATTATTATTGTTCCCTTCGGGCGGGCTATTCGTTTTTACGCTTCGCACTTCGCAATGCTCAGGCTGTAGGGTAATCACTACTATCCCTAACGCAAAACCAACAGTTCTTAAACTAGAAATCCAATATTATTCAGTAGTTTTGGAACGGTTTTAGTAAGTAAAAATCTAAAGTGTACTAATGAAATTTTTTCTATACCTATATATAATACTGTTTTCTGTACTGGTTTCTGCTCAAATCGAGCATGAAAAAGTAGCCGATACAATTAATAAAGAATACTTTTTAGTAAAAGGCGATACTTTGTTTACTGATGTTATTGGATTGGATGATGTTGTTATGCTAAAAAAAATAAAATTTTCTAATAAGAAGGATCGGATCAAGTATCTTATATTAAGGAGAAAAGTACGGAAGGTGTATCCTTTCGCAAAAATGGCTGCCGATCGGTTAACTGAATTACAGGATAGTTTAACACATATAAAGAGTAAGCGCAAGCAAAAAAAATATACAAAACATATTCAGAAATATATAGAAAATGAATTTTCTGAAAAACTGAAAAAATTTTCACGTACAGAAGGACAAATACTAATTAAGTTAATCCATCGTCAAACTGGAACTACAGCTTTTGAGTTAATAAAGGAGTTACGTAGTGGTTGGAGAGCATTTTGGTATAATTCCACGGCAAGTATGTTTAATATATCACTCAAGGAAGAGTATGATCCTATAAATAATCATGAAGATTATTATATTGAAGATGTATTGATGCGCTCTTTTACTGACGGTATTCTTGAAAAACAAGCGCACGCCCTAGGCTTTGATTACTTTGAGTTGTCAGACAAATGGATCGATAAATAGGTATAGGCAAAGCTGTTTACTGTTTTGATTGATTTTTTTTCACCAAATCATTTATAATACTTAAATTCACTATCCTAATTTTAAGTTTCAATCACCACGTTTTCAGTAAGTAGCAATTTCTTTCAAAAAACCACTAAAAAAAGTTAGGTTATTAAGGAAGAAAGGTGGTATATTTGCACCCCGCAAAACAACTAAGTTTTTAACGAGGTTTTAGTAGTGTTACGTTCATTGTTTATTATG
>Ga0209395_1000131_pt1 | contig 114996 bp, 95 predicted proteins | sample GOMGulsemesocosm_3_FD_184635 | JGI IMG/M metagenome (GOLD analysis project Ga0209395, IMG submission 184635) | Methane-oxidizing microbial communities from mesocosms in the Gulf of Mexico - GOM9D Gulf of Mexico (SPAdes) (version 2) | ecosystem: Environmental > Aquatic > Marine > Cold seeps...
ATAAACCATTACAAGATACTTCAGCATCATGATCACGAATGCAATAAAATTCTCTATTAAAGATAAAAGAAACTACGCCTTTGGTAAAAGGCTTAATAACAATATTATTTACTGGAGTACAGAATATGATTTGATGCTGTTTGAGTATTTGTGTATACCCATCTATCTCTAAAGTAATATCTGTTTCTTTAGCCCAAATGATTTTATAATACATTCTTGTGTCTAAACGTTCTTCAAGTGTAGCACAATTAAAATCCGTTAAAACAAATAAACCATTTGTGTGAAAATTAGTAAAGCGATAATTCATATATTAAATATAGAACATATTCAATAATTAACTATATAAAAATAAAAACTGTTCTTAAGGCAACTTACTTGACAATGCTGATATTTGTAACTCTAACCTCTTTACTTCACGCAATAATGCATTTTTATCCATTTGCATCCAAGCAAATAATTTTAACATTGAAATCATCATTAAAAGTACCACTCCAAAGACTCCCCATTTAATTAATTCATTAGTTATATCGGTATTAACAAATTGTACCGTACAGTAAATAAAACCTACAAAAGCAATTATATTAACTACATTCATTAATATTAATATCCATTTTAACTTTCCTTTAAACAAGCCACCAACCATACCTAATAGGCTCTGCTCCTCTAATTCATCATAAAACTTAGCTTCTTCCGTTGTAAGTGTATCTTTAATTAGCTTGTCTATTTCTTCCATATTATCTTTCATGATTTCTAGTTTTTAATATTGATTTTAATTTTTCTCTTGCAGTAAATAATCTTGATTTAACAGTTCCTTTTGCAATATTTAATAGTTCAGCAATTTGATGAATCTTATACCCTTCTACATAAAACAACTTTAATACTATTTGTTGCTCATTTGGTAATCCCTTAATTTCTTTTAAAACAAGACTATGTAGCGGTGACGCATTAATTTGTTCCTCTTCAACTAAATTAGCTTCAGTATAGTCATCCAATTTCCGGTATTTATTTTGTTCACGAATACTATCAATTGCCTTTCTTGTTACTATGCTTAATCCCCAACTACCAAATTTATCGGCTTGTCGTAGTGTATCTATTTTATTGATAATAACAGTCCAACTTTCTTGAACAATATCCTTCGACAACTCAGCTTCTTTAGTATACCAATAGGCATGAGAACAAAACTTTTTATGCCAACGGGTAACCAATGTAATCAGTGCTTTTTTATCTCCTGATTGATATTGCACCACCAATTCAGCATCTGATATTTCTTTCGAGTTGTTCATAGTTGTTACTCTATAGACGTATAATTTACAGAAAGGTTCATTTTTATAGAAATTTTAATACCCTTTTTAAGTAAATACACTAAAATACTGCTATTTTTGTTCGTTTAGAACATTCAAAACATGAAAAAGACAATAACAGTAATCGCTTTTTTGTTGCTAGCTATAAGCTGTGAAAAAGATGATATTTGTACTACTTCAAATGCAGATACTGCACACTTAATAATCAGGTTTTACGATCAACTAGATCAAGAAGTTCCTAAAGCTGTTACAAATTTATTAATTGTAGGTGTTGAAAATTCCCTAAGTTATGGAATTGAAAGTACAAGAGATTCTATTGCAATACCTTTACGAATTCTACAAAACAATACTAGTTATAGACTTATAAAAGATTACGCCATAGATGACAATGGTACTCCTAGTGATGCTTCTGATGATTTCGAAACAGGAAATGAAGATATCATTGTCCTTAATTATGAAAATGAAGAATTATATATATCTAAAGCATGTGGGTTTAAAAACATTTTTAATGATGTGAATTTTGGATTTACGCCTGATACAGATAACTGGATATTAAGCTCTACTGTGATTACTAATAAAATTGAAACTGAAGACAATGCGCACGTACATATTTTTCATTAGTCTATTCCTATCCTTTGCTAGTTTTGCACAGGAAGAAGAAGTAAAAGACAGCTCAAAAACACATAAATTCGGGTTGCGAATTGGAACAGATATTTCTAAACTTGTAAAAAGTGTGGTAATTGATGATTATACTGCCTTTGAAATAAATGCTGATTATAAGTTCGCAAAAAAATACTCCTTAGCTGGTGAGTTTGGAAATGAAAAACGCACTATTGACGAAACACAAGTAAACTTTACAACTGAAGGAAGTTATTTTAAAATTGGAGTTGACTATAATGCCTATGAAAACTGGTTAGATATGGAAAATGCCATATTTGTTGGTTTGCGATACGGGGTAAGCTCTTACAAAAACACATTAAATAGTCATACTATTTTTAACTCTGATTCATATTGGGGAGAAAGTGGATTAAAAACAGATCCCATAAATTATGGTAATTCTACAACACATCTAGTAGAATTAATTATAGGACTTAAAGCCGAAATTTTCAATAACCTATACCTAGGAGTCAATGCACAACTTAAAAATTATGTTAGTAACAAAAATCCAGATAATTTTTCGAATCTATACATTCCTGGTTTCGGAAAAACTACTGATGATTCAAAATGGGGAGTTGGTTTTGGCTACACCATAAGTTACTTCATTCCTTTTTATAAGAAGTAAAAAAATCGTAACTTGTATATCGTACCAAACGTAATTATGTTATGCGAAAACTCTTTACTGCATCTCAGATAAGGGCTTGGGATAATTATACAATTAAACACGAGCCTATCTCCTCAATTCACTTAATGGAGCGTGCCGCTGTTATATTTAAAAATTGGTTTATTTCTGAATTTACTACTACTCAAAAAGTTCATATTTTTTGTGGGCCAAGAAATAATGGTGGCGATGGATTAGCTATTTGCAGGTTATTATTACAGAAAGGGTTTCAAGTTACACCGTATTTAATAAACCCTGAAAATAAATTTTCAATTGATTGCTATCAAAATTATCAGAAACTCGCTCATGTTAACACAATAACAAACCTTTCTCAGGTTACAATCGAAAATATTAATGAAAATGACATTGTAATAGATGCTATTTTTGGTTCAGGTTTATCAAGGCCAATTGCTGGCGTTTACAAATCAGTAATTGAATCTTTAAATACTATTAATTGTAACAAAATAGCCGTCGATGTCCCTTCTGGAATGTATAGTGACTCACTTAATTTAACTCCAAACACTGTTTTTAACACCGATATTATAGCTACTTTTCAAACAATGAAACGTGCTTTCTTTTTTAAAGAAAATAAAGAGTTTTTTAAAAAAGTGAAAGTTTTAGACATAGGTTTATCAAACACTTATTACACAAACACAAAGTGTGATTGGTATACAATTGATGAGATAGCTGAAATATCAAAATATGACAAACATACAAACTGTTCATTAGATGATTTTGTAGAGTTAAATCATCCTATATACAATACTATAAATGCTATAAAAAAAAGCTTAAAAGCAGCATACAAACAACGAAAAAACATTCGGTTTAACTCATTACATAATTATATAGCTTCACCAGGAAATAATATTTACATACTTCTAAATCAATAATTTCTAAAAACGTTAATTACATACAAATTAACCACAGCCCATATTCAAATACATGTCTCAAACATATATCTTCCTGTTTTATTAAAAAAACAAGTTGGAGTACTGTTTCTTTTAAAACAAATTCTATTTTTGTATTACTAAATTAACCATGCTCGTATAAGCCTATTGAGCTATAAATTAAACCCACAGGTGGGATGAAGCAAAAGACAATCAATATAAAAAATAAGAAGGCAAAATTTGAGTATGAAATTTTGGATACTTACGATGCAGGAATTATGCTTGTAGGAACTGAAATTAAATCTATTAGAGAAGGTAAAGCTACTATAACCGAAAGCTTTTGCGAATTCAATGACCGAGCTGAATTATTTGTTATTAACATGTATGTTGATGAGTATACACATGCTTCATACTTCAATCATCAAATGAGAAGAGAGCGAAAACTCTTGTTAAATAAAAAGGAATTAAAAAAATTACATAAAGAAGTTAAAAATACTGGTTTAACAATTATCCCATTACGTTTATATTTAAATGATAAAGGATTAGCCAAACTAAAAATTGCCTTATGTAAGGGTAAGAAATTACACGATAAAAGAAATACACTCAAGGATAAAGATAATAAGCGAGACCTTGATAGAATTAAGAAAAATTTTTAACAATAAAAAAGCCGCTATATAGCGGCTTTTTTTAATACATATAAAAATAATATTATTCTTTTTTAGCTTTATTCAATAAATCTTTAGCTTTATCTTCTGTAGCATTAACAGCATCTGTTGCAGTGCTCTTTGCTCCATCAACTACATTACCAGCTGCATCCTTAGCTCCTTCAACTGCATCAGTAGCAGTTTCTTTAGCACCATCAATAACACTACCAGCTGCATCTTTAGTAGCATCTACTGCTTCTCCAGCTGCACCCTTTACTTCTTCTACGGCATTACCAACTACTTCCTCAGTTGTGTTAGCTGCATCTATTACAGCATCTTTAGCTTCATCTGCTGCGTTTTCTATTTGATCCCCAGCATTGTCTATTTCCTTTTTTGTTTCTCTACAAGAAACAATCCCCAAAGCAACGATTAACGCTACACTTAATGTTAAATTTTTCATTATTCTAAAGTTTAAATTGATTATTTCTCATAAAAATACATTTATTTTCAAATAATCAAAATATAATACACTTATAATAAGGCTATTGTTACTTATTTCCTTTCTGGTAATCTGCTAAAAATTTAGCCAAACCAATATCTGTTAACGGGTGTTTTAACAATCCTTCAATGGCACTTAACGGACCAGTCATTACATCAGCCCCAATTTTTGCACAATTAATAATATGCATTGTGTGACGAACAGAAGCTGCTAAAATTTGAGTTTCGTATCCGTAATTATCGAAAATAGTTCTGATTTCTTCAATTAAAATTAATCCATCAGTAGAAACATCATCTAACCTACCTATAAAAGGAGAAACATAAGTTGCTCCAGCTTTAGCAGCCAATAAAGCCTGTCCTGCAGAAAACACCAATGTTACATTAGTTTTAATTCCATTATCACTAAAATATTTAGCTGCACGAACTCCATCTTTAATCATTGGTAATTTTACTACTATTTGATGATGTAATTCCGCAAGTTGCTCCCCTTCTCTAATCATTCCTTCATAATCAGTAGAAATAACCTCTGCACTTACATCACCCTCAACAATATTACAGATATCAACATAATGTTTTAATATGTTATTTGTCCCCGTAATTCCTTCTTTCGCCATTAATGACGGATTAGTAGTTACCCCATCTAATACACCTAATGATTGAGCTTCTCTAATTTGATCTAAATTTGCTGTATCGATAAAAAATTTCATTGGTTTTTGTTTTAAAGTTTATTTCATGAAGTTATATTAATTATTAAACCACTTATAGTTTGTAGTGATTCAATAATAATTTCTCATATGCTTTATCAGGCAATATTCGTTTTAATACAATTGAAAATTTTTGCATGAAAGCCCCCACCTTATAATGAATTTTAGGACTATCACTTTCTATTATTTTATGAATAACTTTAGCCATTTCAATAGGATCGTTCCCTTCATCAACATGATCATTCATTAATTGTAAGGTATTTCCATATGGTATTTTATATGGGGAATCTTCTAGCACAGGAGAATGATAACGTCCTGAAGCTATATTAGTAGCAAAATCACCAGGAGCTATATTAGTCATTTGAATATTAAAATCCTTAACCTCCATTCGTAACGCTTCCGTTAACAATTCTAATGTTCCTTTAGTGGCAGAATATACACCTCTGTATGGCAATCCCATATAACCAGCTATAGAGGTAATATTAATTACCAAACCACTCTTTTGAATTCGCATTTGAGGTAACACTGCCTTTATTAAGTCTATTGGACCAAATACATTAGTTTGAAATGCTTTTTTCATTTCAGTATCTGGCGTTTCTTCTATTGGCCCAGTAATACCAACACCAGCATTATTAATTAATACATCTAATCTACCTTCATTGGCAATAACCGTTTGAACCGCTGCTAATATTGTATCAGAATCAGTAACGTCTAACGCAATTAATTTAAAAGGCAGTTTTTCGGTAATTCTATCTGGATTTCTACTCGTTCCGTAAACAACAAACCCTCTTTCAGATAAAAAGGTTGCTACAGATTTTCCTATTCCAGAAGAGCCTCCGGTAATTAATACAACTTTAGACATAAATACAATTAAACGATTAAACAATTCAAAAAACAGAAATATTTAATTCAATATTTTCAGTACAAACACCGCTAAACATGAATAAACAACAGCTTTTTTTATTCGAAATATCCCGATAGCTACCAGATCAGAGAATTAAACCCCACTTGTGAGATTCTATTTCAAAAATACACTTTTGATTGAATAAAACTTATAAAATAATTTTGAAATTTAATGAGGAGAGATTTCTTGACTTTAGTGCACAAAAAATGGCAAGCTCCCTACATCACACCGCTCAACCATTTACCTTTGCTGCGTTCCCGCCCTGGAGGATTCAACAGGAGCTAGTTGTGTAGGACTTGCCGCTGCAAAGATACAACCTTTTTCATTCTACACAACCATTTTTTTGTCTGATTTAATTCATTTACCTTGCTTAAAAAATTAAACCAAAGCATGAAATCATTTAACTTATTAGGAATCATAATTTTAAGTGTTTTATTTAGTTCTTGTACTGAAGAAGAAAAAGATGTAAATAAATTATTTTCTCTTGAAACTAGTAACAAAACAGCAAAATACACTTTTGGAGAAACTGTAAATTTTACTGTTTCAAACAAAAAAAACCTTGAAATAGGACCTATTAGCTATCATGTGGCTGACACAAAAATCAATGGAAACCAGTATGCTTTTAATACAGGTAAATTAGGCACAAAAACAATCAAGGCTACTTTTAGTTATAATGAGGATATCGTTATCCTAAAAAAGAACATAGAAATACTATCAAAGCAAAAAACTAAAGTACTGAGTTTTGAAATTATAAATGAATATCCGCACGATATTAATGCATATACTCAAGGTTTAGAATTTTATAAAGGTGAGTTATATGAAAGTACAGGTCAGCGTGGAAAATCATCACTAAGAAAAGTTGATTATAACACTGGTGAGATTATTCGTAAAATTGATCTAGAGTCTAAGTATTTTGGAGAAGGACTTACCTTTTTAAATGATGAATTATACCAGTTAACATGGCAATCAAAGGTTGGTTTTATTTACAATCCAGAAGATTTTTCTAAAACTAAAACTTTTAAATACACCAAAAGTAATGAAGGGTGGGGAATTTGTAATGATGGTAAAACATTATACAAGTCAGATGGTACTGAGAAAATATGGACATTGAACCCAGCTACTCTTGAAGAGGAAGATTATATTCAAATTTACTCGAACACTAGTAAAATTAAAAGTGTAAATGAGTTAGAATGGATTAACGGAAAAATTTATGCTAATATTTATCAGCAAAACGGAATTGCTATTATCAATCCTGAAAATGGAGCTGTTGAAGCTGTTGTTAATTGTAATAGTCTAAAGAAAAAAGTAACTCAACATGCCAAATTAGATGTTTTAAATGGTATTGCATACAATCCTGAGACACAAACTATTTTTGTGACAGGAAAAAACTGGGATAAACTATTTGAAATAAAAATTATAAATTAATCATTCTATGAACTGCATTAATTTAGGAAAAGAAAATTCTATTTTCAATACATTTATTTCAGAAATAAGGGATATTAATACTCAAGGTGACTCCATGCGTTTCAGGAAAAACGTTGAACGAATGGGAGAGATATTTGCTTATGAAATAAGTAAAAAATTATCTTATCAAAATAATACTATCACTACTCCATTGGGTACTTCAAATATTTCGTTGATTACCGATAAAATAGTTTTAGCTACCATTTTAAGAGCTGGTTTGCCGCTACATCAAGGTTTTTTAAATTATTTTGATGGAGCAGAAAATGGGTTTATTGGTGCTTACCGAAAAACGACTACTAATCATAGTTTCACCATAGAAAGTGAATATTTAGCCTGCCCTAACATTGATGGAAAAACAGTAATTTTATCCGACCCTATGTTGGCTTCTGGCGAATCAATATTAGTCGCTCTTGAAGTGTTGAAAAAACGTGGTGACGCAGCACATATCCATATCGCAGTATTAATATCTAGTCAAGTAGGTGTCGATTATGTATTAAAAAACTTACCGAGTAATGCTACGCTTTGGGTTGGCGCTATAGATAATGAATTGAACACTAATTCTTATATTATACCTGGCTTAGGTGATGCTGGTGATTTAGCCTACGGAGAGAAAATATAATTCAATTCTTCCCAAAACCTATTAACAAGCATTTCAAGAAAACAATAAAAACCCAAAATATAGGTTTAACAAAGAATAATAGTATTTTTACAACACCGTACTTACATATAATTATGAAAAATATATTAATAATCATTAGCAGTCTTATTTTAGTCATCAGCTTAGGATCATGCCGTAAGGATTTTGACACTACAGCCAGCACTGGTAACTTAGCTTTTTCTACTCAAACAGTATATTTAGATACGGTTTTTACAAACATAGGCTCAAGTACTTACAATTTAAAAGTATACAACACTGGAAGTAACGATATTCATATTCCTACAATTTCATTAGAAAATGGAGCTACTTCAAAATACCGATTAATGGTAGATGGTATAGCAGGACAGTCTTTTGAGAATATTCAAATTAAAGCCAAAGACAGTATCTATATTTTTGTTGAAACTACAGTTGATATTATAGATTATACAACCACAGCAACTGAATTTTTATATACTGACAATATTGTATTTGATGCTAATAGTTTTGCTCAAAAAGTAGCATTAGTTACCTTGGTAAAAGATGCAAATATGATATTTCCATCTGCATTGAATGATGGAGAATTAAATAACTTTGACTTAACATTATCTCAATTAAATTGGACAAACACAGTACCATATGTAATTTACGGGTTTCCTTCAGTTCCTGCATGTGAAACCCTGAACATTCAAGAAGGTACACGAGTTCATTTCCATAGAGATGCAGGTTTAATTGTGCCCAATTGCGCTACCATCATTGCCGATGGTGACATAAGCACAGACCCAGACTTACTAGAAAAAGAAATCATTTTTGAAGGTGATAGACTTGAACCTTTATATAGTGACATCCCTGGGCAATGGGGTACTATTTGGCTTCAGGACGGAAGTACTAACAATTTTTTTGATCATGTTACCATTAAAAATGGAACCATTGGCTTAAGAATTGATAATATTCAAAATAACGAATTAGTAACAATTCATAATACACAATTATATAATCATGCTGTAAATGGCTTATTAGCCTTAAAAGGAAATATTGAAGGAAAAAATATTATTGTAGGAAATTGTGGGCAAGCAAGTATTTCATTAGCTATAGGAGGGACATATGATTTCCAACACTGTACCTTTACCAACTACTGGACTAGCGGTTTCCGCTCCTTCCCTACATTATTGATGAGTAATTCATTAACTATTGGAGATACTTTATTTGTATCTCAATTAGATGCTAATTTTACCAATTGTATTGTATACGGAAATGATGATTTAGAATTCTCTTTCCTTAAAGAAACTGGAGCTGTCTTAAATTACAAATTTACAAACTGTTTATTACGTTTTAATGATTCATCAAATCAATTTGGTAATAACCCTTTATATGACTTTAATAATATAGCACTTTATGAAGGGAATATTTTTAACGAAACACCTACTTTTTTAGATAAGAATAATAATCAATTTCAAATTGAAGAAGGAGTTTCTCCAGCTGACAATGCAGGTTTTGAAATTGCACCAAGTTTTAATGATCTTTTAAACACCACCAGAACAACTGGTAATTACGATATAGGAGCATACCAAGCAGGTGTTTTTCCAACGGATGGATAGCATTTCATCAAGCAATTAATTCAAAAGCGAGTCAAATGATTCGCTTTTTTTGTACCTTTTAAATACATTTTTGTAACACTTCATTTTTTTACTCGTCTTTAAAGAGAACTAACTAAAAACTAAAAGTCAACAAGCATGTTTCAAGTAGATATTATTGAAAAATGCAAGCGTAACAATCGCAAAGCACAATTACAACTTTACAATCAATATTGTAATGGTATGTTCGTTGTAGCTAATCGGTTTGTAAAAAATGAAACGGAGGCGGAAGATATTGTACAAGAAGCTTTCATAAAAGCCTTTACTAAATTACATCAATATAACGCGGAAGTTACTTTTGGGGCTTGGTTAAAACGTATCGTTATTAATAAAAGTTTAGATGCTTTAAAAGTTAAAAAAGCACGCTCGGTTGAACTTGATGAGGTGCACCTCAAAATAGTTGACTCAAGTTTTAATGACGAATGGTTAGTAGACGATGCAATTACTTATAATGAAGTAATCAATGCAATTAATAGCTTGACAGATAAATACAAATACGTTTTAATGCTTTATTTAATTGAAGGATATGACCATCAGGAAATATCTGAAATATTACAAATTTCTGAAGCAGCATCACGCACACAATTATCAAGAGGTAAGCAAAAATTACAAAAACTATTAACACCTATTCATCATGGCACAGGATATTAAAAAGCTTTTAAAGCAAGAGGTTTCTCAAAAAAAGATGTCGGAAAATCACGAGGCTCGTTTCATGGAAAAATTAGACACTAATTTTCCTAAAAAGAAAACTACTAATTTTTCATGGTTGTCAATTGCTGCTAGTGTCGTATTATTAGTCGGTTTTATGGGATATAACCATCTAAATTCTGAAGACCCTATTACAATAATTGAAACACCTGCAGTGTCTGATTCTAAAAGCTTAAGTGACGTATCTCCCACTTTAAAAAAGGTAGAAGAATACTATTTAGCAAGTATCAATTTAGAATTATCTAAACTAAAATACACCACTGAAACTAAAGAACTATTTGATGGTTATCTAGAACGCTTAAATGACTTGAATAAGGAATATGACCGATTAGGCATTGAGCTAACCAAATCCGGCCCTAATGAAGCTACCATTAATGCATTAATTGATAATTTAAAATTTCGCTTAAATCTATTATATCGTTTAAAAGATCAATTAAAAAACTTAAACACTTCTGAAACTAATCAATCAGATGAGAATCAAATCATTTAAAAATCAATCAAAAAACAAACAGATGAAAACACTAAACAAAAATCTATTCTTACTCTTATTTTTAAGCGTATGCATGTTAAATGCACAAACAAAATTAGAAAAAACCAATCAAACAATTAAGGTTAATAAAGATGTAACTCTTGATTTAAATACTAGCCATTGTACTATCGAATTGGATACTTGGAATAAAGATAGTATTGAGATCGAAGCTTATATTGAAGGTGAGAAAATTTCAAAAGAAGAATTACAAGAAGCGCTAAAAAACTGGAAAATAACAATTGATGCTACTACAGACTATGTTTCAATTAATTCTGTGAATAACCGAAATCAATGGCTTAATGAATATCACAACAACAATCATATTGGTGTAGTTGACATGAACGAATTTAGACATGAAATTGCGGCAATTCCTGAGATCCATATGGAGCATATTCAAATACCTAAGGTCCCAAAATTACCTAAACTTCCTAAACTTCCTAAAGGGTTAAATAATGTGCATTTTGATTATGATGCGTATAAAAAAGATGGTGAAAAGTATTTAGCCCAATGGTCAGAAAAATTTGACAAAAAATTCGGAAAAGAATTTGAAGAAAAAATGAAAGTTTGGGGAGAAAAATTCGAAGAAAAATGGGGAAAGGAATATGGTGAAAAAATGAAAGAATGGGGAAAAAGGTTTGAGGAAAAAAATAAACATTTACAGGAACGAATAGAAGAACGTGCAGAATTGCTTGAAGAGAGACACGAAAAAAGAGAAGAGCTATTAGAGAAACGTAACGAGAAAAGAGAAGCTTTAATTATAAAAAGAAACGCAAGAAGAAGTCAATTATTTGATAACAACTCTAATATCAAAAAAACGATTAAGATTAAAATTCCTAAAAAAGCAAAGGTAAAATTAAATGTACGTCATGGTGAATTGAACTTAGCTTCAAATATCAATAATTTAGATGCTACAATATCTTATACTAAACTAGTAGCTAATAGCATTAATGGAAATAATACTTCCATTAATGCTTCCTACTCCCCTCTTTCTATACAAAATTGGAAGTATGGGAAATTGAATTTAAATTATGTTGAGAATGCAACAATATCAAATGTTGAAAGCTTAATTGTCACTAGTAACTTCTCTAATATTGAAATAAAAAAACTACTAAATAACGCAATAATTGATTCGAGTTATGGAGATTTGAAAATTTTAACTACAGATGATAGCTTAACAAATTTGAATGTGATAGTACAAAATGGTGATGCAACAATTATGCTCCCAAATACCGACCACAATTTATTATATCAAGGAAAACACTCTCGTTTAAAGCATCATAAAAACAATACTAAAGAAAACATTTCAATCTTTACTGATGGTAATGTAAATTCACCTAAAAGAATTGTTATCAATGCAAAATATAGTACTGTTACTATGAAATAAAAAAGCGAACCATAATTTGATTCGCTTTTTATAATATCCTATGTTTAAATAACCTATCCTTTAAACAAAGGTAAATCGCTCATTAGTGTATTTACTTTTTCAGCAACATCATCTAAAACTGCTTCATCTTCCCAATTCATAATTACCTCATCAATTAAAGAAATGATTGTTTCCATATCTTCTTCTTTCATACCACGAGTAGTAACTGCAGCAGACCCAATGCGGATACCACTAGTTACAAATGGTGACTTATCATCAAAAGGAACCATATTCTTATTCACTGTAATGTCAGCTTTTACCAATGCGTTTTCAGCATCTTTACCCGTAATATTTTTATTACGTAAATCAATTAACATCATGTGATTATCTGTACCGTCAGAAATTACTTTATAACCTCTAGAAACTAATCCAGCAGCCATTGCTTTAGCATTTTTCTGAACCTGTAGCATATAATGCATATACTCATCAGATAATGCTTCACCAAATGCAATTGCTTTAGCAGCAATGATATGTTCTAGTGGCCCACCTTGATTTCCAGGGAATACAGCAGAATTTAACAAAGCTGACATCATACGTAATTTTCCTGATTTTAAAGTAATTCCGAATGGATTCTCAAAATCTTGTCCCATCATAATCATTCCTCCTCTTGGTCCTCTTAAGGTTTTATGAGTAGTTGTAGTAACAATATGACAGTGAGGTAAAGGATCATTTAAAATACCTTTAGCAATCATTCCAGCAGGATGAGAAATATCAGCAAGTAAAATAGCTCCAACTTTATCAGCAATAGCTCTAAAACGTTTAAAATCGATATCTCTTGAATAAGCAGATGCTCCAGCAATAATTAATTTTGGCTGCTCCTCTATAGCTTTAGCTTCAATTTTATCATAGTTTAACATTCCTGTAGCTTCTTCTACTCCATAAAATGAAGGAGAATATAATCTACCAGAAAAATTAACTGATGAACCGTGTGTTAAATGTCCACCGTGAGAAAGATCAAATCCTAAAATTTTATCTCCCGGGTTTAAACATGCGAAAAATACTGCTGTGTTTGCTTGTGACCCAGAATGTGGTTGTACATTTACATATGCAGCGCCAAACAAAGTTTTCGCTCTGTCAATTGCTAACTGTTCAACTTCATCTACTACTTCACACCCACCATAATAGCGCTTTCCAGGATACCCTTCAGCATATTTATTAGTCAGTACAGAACCCGCAGCTTCCATTACTTGTTCACTTACAAAATTTTCCGAAGCAATCAATTCTAAGCCTTGTATTTGCCTAACTTTTTCTTCTTGAATTAACTCAAATATTTGTTCGTCGCGTTGCATTGTTTTTTGTTATTTATAAATAATGTTCAAAAATAAGGAATCCTATAATTCTAAAGTCAAAAAAAAGACTTTTTAAACTAAAAAAAGCATAAAATTTGAATTGCTTTTATACCTCGATAAAATTAAGCTAGTTTTAGTTAAAATCAGACTAACAAGAAATTATTTTTTTTTGATTTTTTTTCACCTGATTTTAAATTCTAATATTAAAAAATTATGTAGCTTTGAATATATTCTTATTAATAAAAATTATACCACATATATAATGAAAATAACTGCAAACGACCCTAACAGAATAAGTTGGTTAACAGTAGCCAAAGATTCTCATTTTCCAATACAAAACCTTCCTTTTGGAGTATTCATCACAAAAGATGATATTATTACAATTGGAACTAGAATTGGTGATTATGCAATTGACCTTGGTGCTTTACATCAATTAGGATATTTTGAAGGAGTACCACTTACGGATGATATTTTCTTACAAGATACTTTAAATGATTTTATTGCTGACGGAAGAAAAACATGGCGTTTAGTTCGTAATAGAATTGCAGATGTATTTGATACTAAAAACGGAACCTTAAGAGATAATCCTATACATAAGGACAAGATTATTTTTAGGATGGAAGATGTTGAAATGCAACTTCCAGTACAAATTGGAGATTATACTGATTTCTACTCAAGTATAGAACATGCTACAAATGTAGGTACTATGTTTAGAGATCCTGACAATGCTTTATTACCTAACTGGTTACACATTCCTGTAGGATATCATGGTAGAAGTTCTTCTATTATCCCATCTGGAGTACCAGTACACAGACCAAAAGGGCAAACAATTCCTGCTGATAGTGATACACCTGTATTTGGACCTTCACGTTTAGTAGATTTTGAATTGGAAACAGCATTTATTACAACTGCTGCAAATCATTTAGGAGAGCCTATTCCTGTTAATGAAGCTGAAGAGTATATTTTTGGAATGGTAGTTTTTAACGATTGGAGTGCAAGAGATATTCAGAAGTGGGAATATGTTCCATTAGGACCATTCTTAGCTAAGAATTTTGCTTCTTCTATATCTCCATGGATTGTTACATTGGATGCTTTAGAGCCTTACCGTTGTGCTGGACCAAAACCATTAAAGAAACAATTAGAGTATTTACAATACTCTGGTGATAAGAGTTTTGATATTAATTTAGAAGTTGCTATTCAACCAGAAAATGGTACTCCTTCTACTGTTGCAAAATCAAACTTTAAATACATGTACTGGAATATGTCACAACAATTAGCACATCACACTGTTAATGGTTGTCCAGTGAACTCTGGTGATATGATGGGATCTGGAACTATTTCTGGAAAAACACAAGATTCTTATGGTTCTATGTTAGAATTGTCATGGAAAGGTACAAAGCCTCTAAAATTAAATGATGGAACTGAACGTAAATTTATTAATGATAATGACACTGTTATCATGACTGGATATTGTGATAATGGTACAACTAAAATTGGTTTTGGAGAAGTATCTACTAAGCTATTACCAATTTGGGAAAAGCCAAAACACTAAAGTAGTTTTGTTCAATCTTATTTTATTTTACGGAGGTTGATATTGCTTCACACTATTTAATTAATTATAGTATATTTAAGCCGCTTTTAAAGCGGCTTATTTTTTGGTCACCTGGTGACTTTTACTATTCAAATAAAATTCCTTTTTGGCATAAGGTTTGAATACTAATATATTTCTAAAAACTTACATATGAAAAAACTATTACTTTCAATATTCAGTATATTTTTAATACTTGCTTGTAGTTCTGTAAAACAGACTGAAGAAGCATTAAATTCAGGGAATTACGACCAAGCAATCAATATTGCATTAAAAAACTTACGTACCAATAAAGAAAAAAAAGGAAAGCAGTCGTACATAAAAATGTTAGAAACTAGCTATGCTAAATCTAATAAAAGAGATTTAGAACGTATCAACTATTTAGTTAATGATAATAATGAAGCACAGTTGGAAGAAGTATATAATATATACCAACAGTTAAATGAGCGGCAAGAAAAAGTAAAACCTGTACTTCCATTATACATTATAGAGGAAAACAGAAATGCTAATTTTGTCATGACAAACTACTCCTCTAAAATAATAGAAACTAAAAACAAGCTTTCTGCATATTTGTATAAAAATGCAAGCAAACTAATGAGTTCTACAAGTAAATTTGGGTTTAGACAAGCATACGATGATTTTAAATATTTAGAAAAAATAAATCCAAATTATAAAAACACTCGAGTTTTAATAGATGACGCACATGTAAAAGGAACTGATTATGTTATCGTTGAAATGAAAAACGAAACAAGAAAGGTTATTCCAAAACGTTTAGAGGAGGATTTATTAAACATGAGTACCTACGACATGAATAATTTATGGACAGTATATCATAATAATAAACTTAAAAGTACTAAGTATGATTTTAGCATGAATATTAACTTGAGAGACATTAATATTTCTCCTGAACAAATTCGTGAAAAACAAATTATTAGAGAGAAGCAAATTCTTGATGGTAAAAAGGATTTATTAGATGGAAACGGAAATGCCGTTAAGGATAGCTTAGGAAACGTTATTAAGATAGATAAATACAAAACTATCGTTTGTGATGTTCATACATTTACACAATTTAAATCAGTACAAGTAAAAGGACAGGTATTTTATAAAGATCTTGTAACAAAACAATTAATGGACACATTTCCATTGGAAAGTGAGTTTATTTTTGAGCATGGATATGCAACTTATAATGGTGATAGAAATGCTTTAGATGACACTTATTTAGGACTAATTGGTAAAAGAGCTGTTCCCTTCCCATCTAACGAACAAATGATATTTGATTCCGGAGAAGATTTAAAATTAAAATTAAAAGAGATTATTACAAATCAACATTTTAGGTGATTTCACCCTCATTTATAGTAAAAAGCGACCAATTTGGTCGCTTTTTTTGTTTATAACAATCATATTGTAAAAATTTACTTCAAAAAACGATGTAAATTGTCAAATATTTTGATATATTTGTGATATCATTATAATATCACTTTAAATCTACACATATGAAAGAAGAAAAAATTATTACATTGGCAAACGGTTATTTAATGCTCTTTTTATTTTTTGCAACAATTATCGGTAGCGTTTCAGCTATGTTCTACACTGAAAGCCCACTATATATCATACCTATAGTGCTAGCTGTTTTTATTATCCTACCTGGTTTTGTTTTAGTGCAGCCTAATAATTCACGTGTTCTATTACTATTCGGAAAATATATAGGAACTATTAAGAAAAACGGATTATACTGGGCAAACCCATTTTATACAAAAAAGAAGATATCACTAAGAGCAAGTAATTTTGACAGTGAGCGTTTGAAAGTAAACGACAAGTTAGGAAACCCTATAATGATTAGTACGATTTTAGTTTGGAAAGTAGAAGATACTTATAAAGCAGCTTTTGATGTCGATAATTTCGAAAACTTTGTACGTGTACAAACTGATGCTGCAGTACGTAAATTAGCAAGTATGTATCCTTATGATAATTTCGCAGATGAAGGACATCAAGAAGATATTACTTTAAGATCAAGTGTTAATGAAGTAAGTGATGCACTTGAAAAAGAGATAGATGAACGTTTATCTATAGCAGGAATAAAAGTTTTAGAAGCAAGAATAGGATATTTAGCATATGCACAAGAAATTGCAAGTGCAATGCTTAAACGTCAGCAAGCTACAGCAATAGTTGCAGCAAGACATAAAATTGTACAAGGAGCCGTAAGTATGGTAGAAATGGCCTTAGAGGAATTAGGTAAAAAGCAAATAGTTGATTTAGACGAGGAACGCAAAGCTGCAATGGTAAGTAATTTAATGGTTATATTGTGTGGAGACAAAGAAGCGTCCCCTGTTTTAAATACCGGAACTCTAAGCCACTAAAACACAATACATGAAAGAATATAAAATTATTACTCCAAAAACTGGATTTTCTAAAAGAACAGAGAAAATAGAAGTTATATTAAACAACTTTGCACGTGAAGGTTGGGTATTAAAACATGCTGATCCAAACATGATAAGGTTTATTTTAGAAAGAGATAAAAACAGGTAATTATTAACTTTAGTACTTGATATATGTCAAAGAAAAAAGCGTTCGCATTACGGTTAAACGAGGAAATGTTAAAAGCTATTGAAAAGTGGGCTGCTGATGAATTCAGAAGTACTAACGGACAGATAGAATGGATGCTTATGCAAAATTTAAAACAAGCTAAAAGAACTCCTAAAAAGAACTCTTCAGAAGATAATAAATAACAAAAGCGACCTAACGGGTCGCTTTTGTTATTTATTATAATATAGGAATTAAACTTCTTTACAAAACATCCAAACTCCCTTTACCTTCTCTTATTACCTCAGCTTCTCCATTAGAAAAATCGATTACAGTAGAAGCTACATTATCACCATACCCCCCATCAATAACCATATCTACTCTATGTTGCCATTTTTCAAAAATCAATTCTGGATCTGTAGTGTACTCAATAATATCATCTTCATCATGAATAGATGTTGATACAATTGGGTTTCCTAAAACTTCAATAATTGCTTTCGTAATGGCATTATCTGGTACACGAATACCAACCGTTTTTTTCTTTTTAAATACTTTAGGCAAATTATTATTTCCTGGTAAGATAAACGTATATGGCCCAGGTAACGCTCTTTTTAATATTTTAAAAGTTGCACTATCAATTTGTTGTACATAATCACTTAAATGACTTAAATCATTACATACAAAAGAGAAATTTGCCTTGTCAAGTTTCACTCCCTTTATTTTAGCAATACGTTCTAACCCCCTTGTTTTTGTGATATCACAACCTAAACCATACACCGTATCCGTTGGATAAATTACAATACCTCCTTTTTGAAGCACACGTACAACTTTATCAATCTCTTTTGGACTTGGGTTTTCATTATATATTTTGATAAATTCACTCATACTACATAAAGTTACTGAATAACATTCAATTTTGCAAAACGCAATAACAACTTCTTCAATCCACCATTAGCGAACCTAATTTCTGCTTTTTTATCAGTTCCTACACCTTCAATACGCACCACTTCTCCTTTACCAAAACGAATATGTTCTACTATATTTCCAACTATCAAATCAGTAGCAGAACTAGAATTCACAGTTCCTCCATCAGTATTAGGTTTAATTTTTCTTAGTTTACGAGAAGCTGCTTCGCTTGAAAAATTTGAAGGAGCTCCAGAAACTGGCTTCTTTAAACGTAATTTACTTTTATCAACATCTCCAAAAATATCCGAATCAATCATAGGTTTATACCTACGTTCATGCATAGGAGTCAAAAATTCTACATACTTCTCATCAATTTCTTCAATAAACCTACTTGGCTCTGCATCAATTAATTTACCCCAACGATATCTACTTTGAGTATATGTTAAATAAGCTTGTTTTTCTGCTCGAGTTAACGCTACATAAAATAACCTTCGCTCCTCCTCTAACTCACTACGTGTATTCATACTCATACCTGATGGAAATAAATCTTCTTCCAAACCTACTATATATAAATACGGAAATTCCAATCCTTTTGATAAGTGAATAGTCATTAATGCTACTCTATCCTCATCTCCAGTATCTTTATCCATATCGGTAGCTAAAGCAACATCTTCTAGAAATTCTGATAATGCTCCTGTAGTACCATCCAATTCTTTTTGTTGTTCAACAAAATCCTTTATACCATTTAATAACTCCTCAATATTTTCTGTTTTTGCTACACCTTCAGGAGTAGCATCCTTTTTCAATTCCTGAAATAGTCCAGTTTTTTTTGCAACATGTTCTGAAATCTCAAACGCAGTAGCTGTTTGATTCAATACTTGAAAGCTCTGAATCATTAACACAAAAGCTTCTAACTTTTTGCGTGTTCCTGCATTTATTTTTAAATCAGGAAGTTTGTGCAAATTTTGCATAACTTCAAAAATAGAGCGTTTATAATGATTGGCTGTTACTACCAATTTTTCAATTGTAGTAAAACCAATTCCTCTTGCCGGATAATTAATTACACGCTTTAAAGCCTCCTCATCAGCTGGATTCGTTAACAAGCGTAAATACGCCAACACATCTTTAATTTCTTTACGTTGATAAAAAGATAATCCTCCATAAATACGATACGGAATATCTCGTTTCCGCAATGCATCTTCCATCGCCCTTGATTGTGCATTCGTACGGTATAAAATAGCAAAATCACCGTTGTTTAACTGATGCTCCATCCTATTTTCAAAAATAGAACTCGCTACAAATCGACCTTCTTCCCCATCAGTAACTAATCGGTTAACTTTAATTTTTCCACCATCTTCATTATGCGTCCAAACGTCTTTATCTAACTTCGTTTTGTTATGTTCTATAACAGAATTGGCAGCTTCTACAATATTTTTCGTAGAACGATAATTTTGCTCCAAACGATACATCACTACCCCTTCATAATCTTTTTGAAAGTTTAAAATATTATTAATATTCGCTCCACGGAACGCATAAATACTCTGCGCATCATCACCTACAACACATATATTCTGAAACTTATCAGATAATGCTTTAACAATTAAATATTGTGAGTGATTGGTATCTTGATACTCATCTACCAAAATGTATCGAAATCTATTCTGATATTTCGCTAATACTTCTGGGAAGCGAGTAAGCAATTCATTAGTACGCAACAATAAATCATCAAAATCCATTGCTCCAGCTTTAAAGCAACGATCAACGTATTCTTGGTAAATTTCTCCCATTCTTGGCTTTTTTGCCATAGCATCTGCTTCTTGCAGTTCGCCGTTTTGGTAATACGCTTTTACAGTAATTAAATTATTTTTAAAAGATGAGATTCTACCTTGTACTTGCTTGTACTTGTATACATCTTTATCTAATCCTTTTTCCTTAATTATAGACGATATTAAACGCTGAGAATCTTGAGTATCATATATTGTGAAATTGGTTGGGTATCCTAATTTATCAGCTTCAATACGCAATATTTTAGCAAAAATAGAGTGAAACGTTCCCATCCATAAATTCTTTGCCTCTGTAGTTCCCACAATTGCAGAAATACGCCCTTTCATTTCACGAGCCGCTTTATTAGTAAAGGTTAAAGATAAAATATTAAATGCATCTACCCCTTCACTCATTAAATATGCAATACGATAAGTCAATACTCTCGTTTTACCAGATCCAGCTCCAGCAATAACAATCATCGGTCCTTCTTTATGTAAAGTTGGCTCCTTTTGTGCTGAATTTAACTCATTTATGTATTCTTGTATATTCTTCTCCATAATCGATTCAAAAATAAGACTCTCAACCTGCTAAAACAACAAGATACATATAAAGTTATGAACTAAACTTTACTAATTTTATTCACAAAAAATACTTACTTTTGAGAAAACGATTTATCAATAATAAATGGATACACTTCTTTCTTTTTTAGGTTCAATTTCATCTTGGCTATGGATTATCATTGGATTGGTATTAATTGCTATTCGGGATGTACTTCAACGTAATCATACTATTAGTCATAACTTTCCGATATTCGGTCATATCCGATATTTATTTGAAAGTATTGGCCCAGAAATGCGTCAATATTTTGTTGCTAATAACAGAGAAGAATTACCTTTTAATAGAATTGAACGCGGATGGATTTACGCTTCTGCAAAACAAGAAAATAACTACGAAGGCTTTGGAACTGACAGAGATATTTACGCACATCAGCATATTTTTATCAATAACGCGATGATGCCTTATCAGATTAAAGAAAACCATCCAAATAAAACGGATAAATCATTTGTTCCTTGTGCAAAAGTAATGGGGTTGCATAGTAAGCGGAGGAAACCATTCCGTCCTGCATCAGCTATAAACGTATCAGCAATGAGTTTTGGTTCATTATCATCTAGAGCCGTTGAGTCTTTAAATAAAGGGGTTAAAATGGCTGGAGCCTACCATAATACTGGTGAAGGTGGACTATCACCTTACCATAGTAATGGAGGTGATGTGATTTTTCATTTCGGAACAGGTTACTTTGGTGTACGTGCCAATGATGGAGGGTTTTCAATGGAAAAATTGATTAAATTGATAGAAGACAATCCTTTTGTAAAAGCTATTGAAGTAAAATTATCTCAAGGAGCTAAACCTGGAAAAGGTGGTGTATTACCGGGAAAAAAAATCACACCTGAAATTGCAAGCATTAGAGGTGTGGAAATAGGTAAAGATGTATTATCTCCCCCTAATCACAAAGCGTTCTCAAATGTACCTGAAATGGTTATATTTATTGAAAAAATTGCAGAAGCTACAGGCTTACCAGTTGGTATAAAAGCTGCTATTGGCAAATTAGAGCAATGGGAAGAATTAGCTGATATTATGGTAAAAACAGGGAAAGGCCCTGATTTTATTACTGTAGACGGCGGTGAAGGTGGTACTGGTGCTGCCCCTCCAAGTTTTGCTGACCACGTGTCATTGCCATGGGTATATGGATTTAGTGATTTATATAAGTTATTTCAATCAAAAGGATTATGTGAGCGTATTGTATTTATAGGTAGTGGTAAACTAGGTTTCCCTGCCAAAGCAGCAATGGCCTTTGCCATGGGAGCAGATTGTATTAATGTAGCTCGTGAGGCAATGTTAAGTATTGGTTGTATTCAAGCACAAGTTTGTCATACTAATACCTGTCCTAGTGGAGTAGCCACACAAAGTAAATGGTTACAACGTGGTATTGATGTTCCTTTAAAATCGGAACGATTGGCACAGTATTTTAAAACTTTTAGAAAAGAATTAATAGAAATTACTCATGCCGCTGGTTATGAACATCCATCTCAATTTAAAATGAGTGATGTTGATGTTAATGTAGATGATCACAACTTATCAAAAGAGTTAAATAGAACTTATAATTATGAAAAAACACCAGTCCCATTTACTTCAATGGAATACTTGAAAAATTGCAAATATTTAGGCGGATCAGATTACATGGAAAAATCAAGTAAGATTTATACATCAGTATTGAAAAAATAAATTTATTTTTAGCAAAAATTATTACCAATCATGGATTACCAAAAATTAGTAGAATTTATATTATTCCTTTTCCCAGCAATTATTACTGGAGGTGTTGCCTACCTATTTTTTAAAAGGCATACTAAAAACGAAGAAGGAAGACGTAGGTATTTGATACAGAAAGAGGCTCAGAAAACAGCTTTACCACTACGTTTACAAGCTTATGAACGAATGGCTTTATTTTTAGAACGCGTAAACCCTTCTAATTTATTATTAAGAGTTAGTCCATTAAGTAATGATAAATCACATTACCAACAATTATTAACCGCTAGTATTGAACAAGAATTTGAACATAATTTATCACAACAAATATACATTAGTGATGAATGTTGGAATGTAATTAAAACAGCTAAGAGTACTACCATTCAAATTATCCGAACGACAGCTGCTAATACAGATGTTAAAGACGCTGATAAATTACGTGAATTAATATTAACAAGTTTACTAGAAAAGGCCTCACCTTCAGAAACTGGGATGGCATTTATTAAAAATGAAGTAAGTGAATTGTTTTAGGAATTAATAACTGATTCATAATCTATTTCAGTATCATTTTCAAATTTATGCTTTGCATACTCATACCCTTGCATCCACCATTGAGTCATTTTCTTCTTATTAAATATCAATGAATTATCCGTTAATTTTATTGGTGTATGATATAGGTTTAAAGTAATACGATTATGTTTAGCACTTAGTTTACCTAATGCAATATCCTTTTTTTCTACTTGATCTAAAATTCCATCAAATAAATCAACCATTAATGAAAATGGGTTTTTACCAATAGCTTTTCTATAAGTGAATGCTTCTGTATCTAATATAATAGCATCTATTTCTGTAGCTCCTCGTAAAATTGCTTCTCGAATGGGAACTACGCAAGAAAACCCGCCATCTGCGTATTCAAAATCATCTTTTTTCACTAAACTCATAAAAGGTACATAGTTACAGGATATCCAAATCCATTCACAGAATTCTTCATAATTAAAATCCTTAATTGACTTGTATTCCACCTTATTTAAGGTTAAATTAGTAACGGTAACAATTACGTCTTTTTCTGAGTTTTTTAATTCATTGAATTCTGAAATAGAAAAACTCTTTTTAATCAATCCTTTTAATTTTTTACTTTCTCCAAAAGTTCTTTTCCCTTTTATCAATTGCAACAATACATTTAAATGATGAATTTGAATAAACTCCTCTCCTTTTTTATAACGTACCTTAAATGGTGATAAACTAAAAATACTATGCTGATTTACATTGGTATATATGCCATGCATTTTTTCAATATTAGATAATGCCAGATTGGGAATTAACAAACTACCAGTTGAAGAGCCCAAATACAAATCATATTCTCGTTTTTTTTCATTAATAAGATATTCGGCAACTCCTCCGGCAAACGCTCCTTTACTTCCTCCGCCCGATATTACTAATGCTTTCATAAATTGAATTTAGTTACTTAAAGATAATTTATATTATTTTAGAGAACAAGTAATATCTAACTGAATTACCCTTCTTTGCTTAAATGTTTAAATAGTTGTTTACAATAAGATCTGAAACGCCAATTATGATGTTTTGTAGCTTGCTGCAAATTCTGTAAAACTTTAGAGTTTATTAATTCTAATCTATTTAGGTATTGAAAAGCATTTTTACGAACTTCAAAGTGGAAAGCCGGATTTGTATACCCTACTAATTCATCATAAAAGCCTTTATATTTAATCTTTTCAAATCCTTTCGTATTTAAAGCCAATGCTAACCATAATGTACGGATGTTTTTATCATTAAAACCGATAATATTTTCAGTATTATCTAAATACTGTTTTCTGCTTTCAGGGAAATTAAACCACAAACTCAATAAGGCTGTTTCTATACTTTTATAAGATTTGTCATTTAACAAACTTTCATAATCTGTTTTTAGTTCTGGAGGGATTCTCTGAATTTTTTCAGCTAGTACTTGACGAACTTTAATGTCTTTACCTTTAATTCGCCAGTTTGAACTAGCTACAGAATCTGTTTTGTTCACTTTAATTAACTCATCGTAGACTGAGGATGTATTAATTTTACTTAAAATCTCACTTGAGTATTTCTTATTAAATTTATTCGATAATAACCACGTATTTACAAAGTTAGTTAAATCTTGTTTACTTTCCTGTTCAACTATATCGATAAAGTTATTGGTTTCAACATTTTTAAACTGATAGGTTTTCAAATATTTCTTAACAGAAACTTTAAAAATACTATCACCTATTTGTTCTCGTAAACTATGCAATGCCCAAGCTCCTTTTTGATAAAAAGTCAAACTGCTTGCTTTTGGACTCATTAACGGAATAGTATCTGTTTCTTGAGCTTGAATTAACTGCTGTGAAGTATTATATAATTTATGGTAATAATAATCTTCTCCAAAAACTTCTTTCTCAGCTAATAAAGCATAATAGGTAGCAAATCCTTCTTGTAACCAATGATGTTTCCCTTCTGTTTCTGTTACCAAATCACCAAACCATTGATGTGCTAATTCATGTGCATTAACATTAACATAATTTTTATCTACAAAAGCAGTGCTATCAACCACAAAAGCATCTGAAAATATAGTAGTACTTGTATTTTCCATACCTGCATATAAGAAATCTTTTACCGGAACCTGTTTGTAGTTTTGCCAAGGATATGGTACTCCTATTTCTTCTTCTAAAAAATCAAACATTTGCTTTGAATATCTATATGTAGGTTCAACTTTAGCAATATCTCTTGAATAATAATACATTTCTAAAGGAATTCCACTTTTTGAAGTCTCTTCTTTTTTAGCATACTTCCCTATTGCAATAGCCAATAAATAACTACTCATTGGTTGCTGCATATTATAGTGCCAGTGCTTTAACCCTGGAGTACTACCTGTTCCTAACAACATTCCATTCGCAATTACTTCATATTTTTCATCAAAAGAAATAGACAAATCAAACTCCACTTTTTCATTCATATCGTCAAAACTAGGAATCCAATTAGAGTTATCTTTCCCTTGTCCTTGTGTCCAAATTTGTGGATTTGCCTCTGAGTGCTTTTGATTATCCCAATCAATAAAATACATTGCTTTTTTGGGATATGCTTTATAGTTAAATGAAACAGAATATTCTTTTCCTTTTTTAAAGTTATTAAATAACCACAACCTGTCATTAGTGACTTTATATGAAGCTCTTCTATTCTTTAAACGTACATTATCAAATATCATCTTTTTTGCATCAATATATATAGAATCTATACCTTCCTTTACTTTAAATGTGTAACTAACAATACCTCTTACCTCTTTTTTTATAGGTAGAATCAATACTTCCGTTTTACAGGTTGAAAAATCAACAAATTGAGTTTGTTGTGCTATAGAACAGTTGGTAAAAAAAAGGAAAAAAAATAGTTGCATTATTCTCATAGGCTAAAACTATCAAAAACAACTCCAAAAAAAAAGCGCAATACTAAAAAGTATTGCGCTTCACTAAAATATTAATTTAATTAATTTACTATTGGCTTAGTAATTGGTGTGCTACTTTTAACGACTACATACGTAGACGTTGCATAATATGCATCACCATTACCCATATTATTTGTCCAATCTTCATAATCATACTCGAAAGTAAATGTACTTCCAGCCATTGTAGACGAAAAAGCATCTATTCTAGTTGGAACCTCCATTCCTGGACACCAACCAGCTCTATTTGGCTGCCAATTACCTGGGCTTTGATTACTTACTGGGTTAGACGCACAGCCTAAAGCTCCCAAATAATGTTGAAATGTATTAGCTCCATTAATTTTCACATCATGAGTTTTGAAACACCACTCTGCACAATTAGATCCCGGACTTCCAGTTGCATGTCCCCAACCTGAAATAACAGATCGCAAATGTGTACTTTCTGAATTAGCAGGAATAGTTATTGACTTATCTAAATCAAAACTATGAGCTACTCCATAAGGTACACCATCTATTGAATTATTATTATATTGTAATACTCCAGCTACTGAATAATATTGATAATCTGGTGTACCTTCAATAAAATCAAAATCCACAGTGATCAAATCAGCTTTAGCAGTCCAGTTTTCTATATAAATTTTCAACTCTACAGAACCTGCTAATAGCGATTTAAAATCAGTAACATCAAACTCCAATCCCCTGTCTAACTGCTGAGTACCAGTCCAATATGGTGTTATATAACGACCTAGTTCATACAAATCTCCCGTACTTGGATCTTTTATTTTAACATTAGCAAACCTATCCCAATCATCGCAACCAGTACCTGGACAATCGATTTGTACAAACATTTTTATTTGAGCGATATTAGATAAATCTGAGTGTAATGTAAATGTTTGTGTAGCAGATTGACTATAACCACTACCAAAAGCTAATGCTTCTTGATTAAAAGTTACATAATTATGTGCTACAGCTACACCCGTACCAGAAACATTAATTACAACATCATCAACTCCTGTTGCAGATAAAGTCAATACCCCATCTTCAGCCCCCAAATCATTAGCTCCAGGGGAAAAACGAATATATAAATCTTCTCCTGTAGTATTAATCGAACCATATGTATAATAAGCAGAATTTGAATAACTAACATTATCTTTGGATATTTCAAATAGGCCAGTGACATCGGCTATTACATCATTTTCTAAATCTAATCCTTTTACTTGAATCACTTGTGTTGTACTTGATGTAGCTACTGTTACTTCTCCAAAATTTGTTATAGTACCAACTGTTTGAATATTTCTAATTGGCTCAGTTACTGGTAAAGGAGCAACTATGTTCTCATCATCTTTACAAGAGCTTAAAACAATTAAAAATGCAAAAAAACAGAGCGTTACTGCTTTTATAAAATTCTTTTTTTCATGATATTTTTATAATTAAATTGGGTTAAAAACAATTATACAATAAATAAGGTCTAAAGTAAAAAACAAGGGACAAACTGCATTAAAAAAGGGATATATAACATATTAAAGAAAATCTTTTTATTTGTTATAATTCTGTATATATTTGATTTTATAAACCGTGTAGAATTTTGAATACACTACAAACTCCAATAGACTATTTAAAAGGCGTAGGACCTAATCGTGCCGATTTACTTAAAAAGGAATTGGGAATTTTCACGTATCAAGATTTAATCAACTTATTCCCCAATAGATATTTAGACAAAACTAAATATTACAAAATCAATCAGCTACAACGGAATGCTGCAGAAGTTCAACTAGTAGGTAAAATAATTCACTTAAAAATGGTTGAACAGAAACGTGGTAAACGTTTGGTAGCTACATTTCAAGATGAAACCGGAACTTTAGAACTCGTTTGGTTCCGAGGACAAAAATGGATTAAAGATAGTATCAAACTTAATGTACCTTATGTGATTTTCGGAAAGTGTAACTGGTATAATGGATTTTCAATGCCACATCCTGAATTAGAGTTACTCACGGAACACAAAGCAAGTATTCGTTCTGCAATGCAGGCAATTTATCCATCAACTGAAAAACTCTCTAGCAAAGGAATCAGTAATAAAGTTAAGAATAAAATTCTTCAAACATTGTTTCAAGAAACTGGAGGTAAATTTCAAGAAACTTTATCCCCATTGCTTCTAAATGAATTAAAACTAATTTCAAAGGCAGAAGCATTATTCAATATTCATTTCCCAAAAAATGCTGAGCTTCTTGCTAAAGCACAATTTAGGTTAAAATTTGAAGAGTTATTTTATATTCAACTACAACTAATTTTAAAAAACATAAGTAGAAAACATAAAATTAAAGGATTTCCTTTTGACCAAGTAGGAGAATTATTTACTGAATTCTACAAAAATCATTTACCATTTGAACTTACAGGAGCGCAAAAATGTGTAATCAAAGAAGTTAGAAATGATTTAGGGAGTAATGCTCAAATGAACCGATTACTGCAAGGTGATGTTGGTTCAGGAAAAACAATTGTTGCCTTGATGACTATATTATTAGCTGTTGACAATGATTTTCAAGCTACATTAATGGCTCCTACAGAAATTCTAGCAACACAACATTATCATGGTATTACTGAACTTGTAAAGGATTTAAATATTAATGTAAGATTATTGACTGGTTCAACAAAAACTAAGCAGCGAAAAATCATACATCAAGAATTAGAAAACGGGACTTTACATTTATTAATAGGTACTCATGCCGTTTTAGAAGACAAAGTAAAATTTAAAAACCTTGGTTTAGCTATAATTGATGAACAACATCGTTTTGGAGTTGCTCAACGAGCTAAGCTTTGGAAAAAAAACTCCTTCCCTCCTCATATATTAGTTATGACCGCTACACCAATACCTCGTACCCTAGCTATGAGTTTATATGGCGATTTGGACATTTCGGTTATTGATGAGTTGCCACCAGGACGTAAAGCAATTAAAACAGTTCATCGATATGATAGCAATCGTTTAAAAGTATTTGCTTTCATGCGTGATGAAATAAAAAAAGGAAGACAGGTTTATATTGTCTATCCGTTAATACAAGAATCCGAACAATTAGATTATAAAGATTTGATGGATGGTTTTGAAAGTATTTCACGTGATTTCCCAAAACCTGATTACCAAATTTCTATTGTTCATGGAAAAATGAAACCTGCAGACAAAGAATTTGAAATGCAACGTTTTATCAAAGGAGAAACACAAATAATGGTTGCTACAACTGTAATTGAAGTTGGGGTTAATGTACCTAATGCAAGTGTAATGATAATTGAAAGTAGTGAACGTTTTGGATTATCACAATTACATCAGTTAAGAGGAAGGGTTGGTAGAGGTGCTGAACAAAGCTTCTGTATATTAATGACCAGTTACAAACTTAGCACAGAAGCTAAAACGAGACTAGAAACAATGGTTCATACTAATGATGGCTTTGAACTGGCAGAGGTTGATTTAAAATTACGAGGTCCTGGGGATTTAATGGGCACACAACAAAGTGGAGTCTTAAATTTAAAAATAGCTGACATCGTAAAAGATAATGATATATTACAATTAGCCAGGAATTATGCAATGGTAATTTTAAAAAGTGACCCTTCACTTTCAAAAGAAGAAAACAAAATTTTAAAATACACCTATCAACTTATAGGAAAGCATAAAAATATTTGGAATTACATTAGCTAATATAATTCCAAATATTAAATAATAAAAGTAGTTATTTTATGCACAAAAAACAGTTACAATATGGGTGTGCCCTCCTCCCGCCGTGGAAGTAATTTCAAAAGCTTGACCATTACTTAAATTTGTAAAATTAGCTACGGTTACAGTAATAGTATGGTCATGACCAGAAGTCCCCTGAATTGTATATGTTTTTTCTACTCCAGCCTGCACATCTGCAACTGGAACAGCCAAACTATGTCCATGGTTACTTGCTATTGTTCCAATTGCTCCATTATCACAATTTTCGGTAGGAGTTGGTTCTGGTATCGGGGCTGGTGCTCCGTCATCTGAACCACATCCTATAACCGATAGTATTGGCAAAGTAACTAATCCACCACCTAATATTTGAAGGAAAGATTTTCTATCCATGATTTTTAGTTATTGATTAATATATATAGTCTAACACACAACCAATTACTTACATTTTTAATCTAAAATAAATTTCATTCCCCCAGAAATAATACTTGCTTTTAATCCATCAGATCTAGTATAACTACTGTATTTTAAATCAATTGATTTAAGTCCTAATTTGAATATTTTTAACTTTGTAAAAACATCCGTGTATCGTAATCCTACACCATATTGATTGCTATTAAACTTTGATAAATCATAATCAGATGTATAAAATTTTTGAGTGGACAAATGAGCGTTATAGTTCGAAAAATAATCAGCTGCTGTTTGTGTGTAATATCTATAGGTCGGAATAACGGCAAAAGATCTTGTTATTTTAATCGGTAGCTCAATTTCAGTAGTATGCGCTGTAATTCCCCAATTATCAGTATATAACCTATAATATGACCTAAAGGTTAAATATTCATTTATAAAATAGTTCATTCGCATTCCTATCGGTAGTTTAAAACGAGTATCTGGCAAGCGTTCAACATCATCAGCAATATGAAAGTTATCAATAAAGTAGTCCGTCTTATCTGCAAAATAAACACGCTGATGTGGTGCAGATAATAATCCATCTTGTTGCACAACATCTAAAAATAATGATGCTTGTAATTTTTTAGTTAGTATTTGAGAAACTGATGCCGATAATGAATACGTGTTTCTTCCTAAGTTATCAAACTGGGTATAATTAGTAGTATACCCTGCAGAAGGTATAAATCCTGTTCGGAATTCTGCTGGATATTGAGGATTCCAAGTATCAATATATACATTAGCTTTCAAAGAAACCTCTGTATTTTTCTGATTAAATAGTTTTGCAAAATGCCCTCCAAAACCAACTGAAAAATAATCATACTCTGAAGCCACACTTAGGTTTGCTCCCCAAACTGTATTTCTATCATCTGATGAATGGCTATAATCAAAACTACCATTTACCCATACATCAGCTGCTGAAGCTCCAGATGACTCTATCCAAGGGCTTCCAGGTTGATTCCCATCAAAAGGGTCAATATTACTTGAAGATGCAGATGTATATGCTGATATTCCAATATCTGCAGTTAATACGTCATCATCGTTTAAAGGAACCGCTATAATAAATGTTGGTGTGATATCCGTTAATTTTTCAGTACCAATACCTCCAGTTACCGCAGCATGATCTCCATCTTGAGTATAATAACTCATTAAAAAATCTACTTCAGTTTTCTCTAAAACTCTTTTCTTAAAAACAGAATCAGTTTGTTTTTCTTGAGCAAAAAATAAACTCACAAAGAACAATACTAGTATAGTTAGATTATTATTTCTCATAGTTAGATCTTCAAATTAATTACAACCACACCCTCCACCAGCTTTGCCTCCATTTGCACCAGATGCTGCCTCACGGTATACTTGAAAACTAGTTTCGAATTTATTAATTTTATTTGCCGTTAACTTCATATCAGCATCATTAACATACACTTTTTCATATTCTTTAACGGCTACACACGAGCTCAAAGAAAAAGTAATAATTATCGCTAATAAAAAACCTATTTTTAATTTATTCAACTTCATTTTTTATATTATTAGAATAGTGTATTTTTCCGTTATCTGTAACAATAATACAATCTACAGTTGCTATTTGATTAACAAAATCTAATCCTTTTTCAGTTCCCATTACGAAAATTGATGTTGCTAATGCATCTGCCAATTCTGCTTTTGGAGCAAAAATAGAAACACTTATAATTTCTTGCGACGGATATCCTGTTTTTGGATTGATTATATGACTATATCGCTTTTCATTAATCATTATATATTTTTCATAATTACCCGAAGTAACTACTGCTCTATTTTCAACTGAAAACCAAGAAAATATTTTGTCCTTATTCAGTGGGTTTTTCACTCCCACTTGCCAAGGTTTGCCGCTAGGTTGTTTTCCCCACGTGGTCAAATCCCCTGAAGCATTAACTATTCCTGCTGTAACTCCTTTGTTTATTAATAAGCTTTTAGCTTTATCTGCAGCATACCCTTTTCCTATTCCTCCAAAGCCAATTTTCATTCCTTTCTTTTTAAGAAAAACAGTACTCTTTTGCTTATTCATAATAATGTTTTCAAAGCCAACTTTTTCCACAGACCCTTTAACTTTTTCTTTAGATGGCATCACTGTAACACTACCATCAAACTTCCAAATTTTATCCATAGATGCAAATGAAATATCAAACGCACCATCAGTGAATTTAGAAATTGCAATGGAACGTTCTATCAGTTCTATCAATTCACCATCTACTTTAACTGGATTAATCCCTGCATTATTGTTTATTAAAGTTGTTTGTGAATTTTTATCCCAGGATGAAATCAAATGTTCAATTCGTTTTATTTCACTTATAGCAATATCAATATACTTTTTACTGTCAACTTCACCAGAAGCTACAACAGTGATTTTAAAATCACAGCCCATCAACTGTACTTCTTTACTAAACTGTTTTTGAGAGAAACAATTTATGCATAGAAGAAATAAACTATATATGAGTGTTTTATTCAAGTTATTTTATTTGTGCATTAATACTTTCAATATATGCTTTAACTCCAATATTTTTATACCCAAGGTTCCCTAATAACTTTCCTTTACTGTTTAATACTACTACTAATGGGAAATAACCATTTTTATTATATTTTTCAGCTAATTGGTTATTATGTTCTTGTTGTTCTTTTGATAATTTATTTTTCTTCCGCTGTGGAAAATCAGCTTTTAAAAGGACATATTTTTCCAAAGCATACTCTTTAAACTCTTCTGTATTAAAGACTTTCTTCTCTAACTTCATGCATGGTGTACACCAATCAGATCCAGAAAATACTAATACAATTGGTTTATTATTTTCTAAAGCTATTTTTTTAGCTTGCTCCACATCAGTCATCCAATTTTGAGAAAATGTATACTGATAAACGAAGAATAATAGCATAATCAATACAACGTTTTTCATATAATTTCTTTATGGCTTTACATATACAACTCAATTACTAGTCAGAATTATATATCAGACTTAACAATTTAATAAAACATTAACATATATATAGTGTTTTGAGATTATAAATAACCATTCCAAATAAAAAAGCCTTACACAACTGTAAGGCTTTAAAATTATATCTATAGTAAAAAATTAGTACTCAAACGTACCATATTCACTAGTAATTGTTAACTTTTTAGTTCCTGAGGCTTCCACCCTACCAACTATTTTAGCATCTACATTAAACGATTTTGAAATTGCAATAATATCCTCTGCTACTTCTGGTTTAACATATAACTCCATTCTGTGACCACAGTTAAATACTTGATACATTTCTTTCCAATCTGTTTTTGATTGTTCTTGTATCAATTTAAATAATGGAGGAATTGGAAACATATTATCTTTTACAATATGTACATTATCTACAAAGTGTAAAATCTTTGTTTGAGCACCTCCTGAACAATGAATCATTCCATGCACAAAATCACTCTTATATTTTGATAAAATTGTTTTTATAATTGGTGCGTAAGTACGAGTTGGAGATAATACTAACTTACCAGCATCAATTGGAGAATTTTCCACAGCATCAGTCAATTTTGTATTCCCAGAATACACTAAATCTTCAGGAACTGCTGCATCAAAACTTTCTGGATATTTCTCTGCTAAATATTTATGAAAAACGTCATGACGAGCAGATGTTAATCCGTTAGAACCCATTCCTCCATTGTATTCTTTCTCATAAGTTGCTTGACCGAAAGATTCTAATCCTACAATTACATCGCCAGGGGCTATATTTGCATTATCAATTACATCAGCACGTTTCATTCGAGCGGTTACTGTAGAGTCTACAATAATAGTACGTACTAAATCTCCTACATCAGCCGTTTCTCCTCCTGTTGAATGAATAGTAACACCAAACTCCTTTAGCTCAGTAATTAACTCTTCTGTTCCGTTAATAATAGCCGACAACACTTCTCCAGTAATCAAACTTTTATTTCTACCAATCGTAGAAGAAAGCATGATATTATCCGTTGCACCAACACACAATAAATCATCAATATTCATGATTAAAGCGTCTTGAGCTATTCCTTTCCAAACAGAAACATCACCAGTTTCTTTCCAATACATATAGGCTAAAGATGACTTAGTACCAGCTCCATCTGCATGCATAATTAAACAATAGTCATCATCACCAGTTAAATGATCAGGAACTATTTTACAAAATGCTTTAGGAAATACTCCCTTATCAACATTTTTAATAGCGTTGTGTACATCTTCCTTAGAAGCTGAAACTCCACGCTGACTGTATCTTTTTGATATTTCTGAGCTCATATTTTGATTTAATAATTAAATCACGTTTAACGTGTTATCTAGAGTAATTAGGTGCTTCCTTAGTAATTGTTACATCATGTGGGTGACTTTCGTTAATCCCAGAAGCTGTAATTTTCACAAAACGTCCTGTTTCCTTTAATGTTTCAATATCTTTAGAACCACAATACCCCATTCCTGCACGTAAACCTCCTACAAACTGATGAATACTTTCTTGCAACTCACCTTTATAGGGTACACGACCTACAATTCCTTCAGGTACTAATTTTTTAATATCATCTTCAACATCTTGGAAATACCTATCTTTAGAACCTTTTTTCATAGCCTCTACAGACCCCATCCCTCTATAAGATTTGAATTTTCTTCCTTGTAACAAGATAGTTTCTCCAGGAGATTCTTTTGTTCCTGCTAATAATGAACCTAGCATTACACAGTCAGCTCCAGCGGCAATAGCCTTAGGAATATCTCCTGTAAAACGAATACCTCCATCTGCTATAACTGGTACTCCAGATCCTTTAACTGCTGCAGCTACTTCTAATACTGCAGAAAATTGTGGGTAACCAACACCAGCAACCACACGCGTTGTACAAATTGATCCAGGTCCAATTCCAACTTTTATACCATCTGCTCCAGCTTCAACTAAATATTTAGCAGCTTCAGCAGTTGCTATATTCCCTACAATTACATCCAGTTTAGGAAACTTAGCTTTTACACTTTGTAATACATTCACGACTCCTTTGGTATGTCCATGAGCTGTATCTATGATTACCGCATCAACACCAGCATTTACTAATGCTTCAGTACGCTCAACAACATCAGCAGTAACCCCTAAAGCAGCTGCAACACGTAAACGTCCAAATTGATCTTTATTTGCGTTTGGTTTTAAAGTTACCTTAGTAATATCTCTAAAGGTGATTAAACCAACTAATTTATTATTAGCATCAACTACTGGAAGTTTTTCAATTTTATTTTCTTGTAAAATTCCTTCCGCATCTTTTAAAGAAGTTCCTTGAGCCGTAGTCACTAAATTCTCAGAAGTCATTACTTCTGATATTTTTCTAGTATTATTTTTTTCGAAACGTAAGTCTCTATTGGTTACAATACCTATTAACAATCCATTATCATCAATAACTGGTATCCCACCGATACTATGCTCTCTCATGTTATTTTTTGCATCAGCCACAGTAGCATTCTTTGGAAGTGTTATTGGATCTATAATCATTCCTGACTCTGAACGTTTTACTTTACGAACTTCATTAGCTTGAGCATCAATAGTCATGTTTTTATGCAACACTCCTATTCCTCCTTCTCTTGCAATAGCTATAGCCATATCAGATTCTGTAACAGTATCCATTGCTGCAGATATAATTGGAATATTTATAGTAATGTTTTTTGTGAATTTTGCTTTTATACTTACTTCTCTTGGTAGAATTTCCGAGTAAGCAGGAACTAATAGTACATCATCATAGGTTAGTCCTTCTCCTACAATCTTTGTGTTGTGTGTTGTCATAGTGCAATTCGTAATAATTGCATGCAAATATAGTCATTTTTTACATGACTATTCTAAAATAAAAAGCATTTATATCTTCGGGCAGCGTTTGCAATTACTCTTTCCTTTTTTCTTGTACTTTTTACAGCATTTACTTTTCTTATCCATACAAGAATTACAATCACTTGCGATTATACTACATGGACTAGATATGATTATTGAGGTATGCAACATAGTTGTTTTTATTTAAACCAATTCTAAATAGAGTGCAAATATATAAAAAAGGAGCTATCAAATACATCAATAGCTCTTTTTTTATTCAGTCCAATAACTTAAACCTGATCTTCATTGGCTTGAGCAAATGTCATAATATCTCTATCAAACATATAATGCCCTGTTTTATCGTCTCCAATAATATTTAACTTATCAAGCATCGTTCTTGCTTGAGCTTCTTCTTCAAGTTGTTCAGAAACGTACCATTGCATGAAATTATGCGTGTTATAATCTTTATGATTTAAGCATTCAAAAATAACTTCATTGATCTTTTGAGTAACATAAACTTCGCTTGACAAGAATTCTTCAAACAATTCATTTAAGTTTGTAAAGTCAGCTTTTGGAGCTTCCAAAGCTGGTACAATTGCCTTACCTCCTCTTTCGTTGATAAACTTCACCAACTTAGTCATATGCACTCGCTCTTCTTCAGAGTTTGCATAAAAGAATTCAGAAACACCATTATAACCATTAACATCTGCCCAAGAAGCCATTGCTAAATAATGCATTGATGCATTTGCTTCATATCTAACCTGATCATTCAATAAGTTTTCTATTTCTTTTTTCATTGTCTTAATTTTTAAAAAGTAAAGTTACACAAATAACTTAATCTTGGTTTATTATTTTTTTAATAACTCTAGCGCTTCTATTTACTTCATTAAATATATAATATAACGAAACAATAAATATTTTTGAGTTAATCATTATTTTTTTTGTTAAAGTATCATACATTTTTAAGTTTAAATCATAATTCATTATCCTATCGCCACAAACAACTGCTCTATTACTTTCAAAGTTTGATATAGACAAATATACTACAGCATCAAAATCACTTTTATTGGTTTCAATGCTATTAAATCTAATAGCTACTTTTGATTTTCTGAATTTTCTTTTTATTTGTTTTTTTAAATGCTCAAAATAAATGTTCAAATTATCTTCTCCTCTAAGAATAAATATTATTGATTCAGGTTTAACATAATCCTCAGATACTTCTAATTGTGACAACTTTACTTTAGCTAATTTGACTTTTTGACTAAAGCATGTCAAACATGTAAATAGACTAATAATTAAAATATATTTCATGTTTAAAAATTTAAGTAAAAGTACTAAAACTAATTATTTAACTAAGAAATTTTAGTAAATTCACGCTTATAAATAATTACAACCTATGAAAAATTTATTATTAGCTATACCTGCAGTTTGCATTATTGCATGTGGCTCACAAAAAGAAGCTGCAACAACTCCTATTAAGGAAGAAACTACAAAAACTGTTGTTAACTCGGTTGCTACAACATATGCCAATACTATTACGGCTGCAGAAATGAAAACCGATTTATATATTTATGCTTCTGATGAATTTGAAGGAAGGGACACTGGAGAACCAGGGCAAAAGAAAGCTGTTGAGTTTTTAAAGAAAGAATACCAAAAAATGGGAATCCCTTCTGCTTATGGTACTGATAATTATTTTCAACATATTCCTGTAGCATATTTTGAAGGAAAAGCTAAAAATGATTCTGAGAATGTATTGGCATTTATAGAAGGTTCTGAAAAACCTGAAGAAGTACTAGTGCTTTCTGCTCATTTAGATCATATTGGCCATCATGATGGGAAAATTTATAGTGGTGCAGATGACGATGGATCTGGTACTGTAGCACTATTAGAAATGGCTGAAGCTTTTCATAAAGCAAAAGCTGACGGTAAAGGACCGAAACGTTCCATATTAATATTACATGTTACAGGAGAAGAAAAAGGATTATTTGGGTCACGATTTTATTCAGAAAACCCTGTATTCCCTTTAGTGAATACTGTTGCTAATATTAATGTTGACATGATTGGTCGTGTGGACCCTGAACATGAAGATGCTCCAAATTATGTATATGTTATTGGTGCAGATAGATTAAGTACTGGTTTAGATGCTGCTGTTACTAAAGCAAATAAACATTTAACTGACTTTAAATTAGATTATAAATATAACGACAGAAATGACCCACAACGTATATATTACCGTTCTGATCATTATAACTTTGCTAAAAAAGGAGTTCCAGCAGTATTTTTCTTTAGTGGTATTCATGAAGATTACCACCAACCTACTGATACTCCAGACAAAATTGATTACCCTTTAATGACAACTCGTACGAAGCTTATTTTCCATACTGCTTGGGAATTAGCAAATAGCGAAGAACGCATTAAAGTAGATAGGGACGGAAAATAAATTTCTTTTTTTTACATAAAACATTAAAAAGCTATTTCTGATGAAATAGCTTTTTTAAATCAAAAAATTATTATTTTTTACAAAAAAAGCCTTTCATTTCTGAAAGGCTTTTGCTTCTGGGTGGAAGACGGGATTCGAACCCGCGACCCTCGGTACCACAAACCGATACTCTAACCAACTGAGCTACAACCACCATGTTGCGGGTGCAAATCTACACATAATTTTAAATTCAAAAAAAGAAAAAAGCCTTTTTTTTATATAAAATTTTCAAGATGCTCATTGTGTTCAATTTACTATATCAAATCATGTAAGCTATTCACTCCAACGTAACGTTCTACAGTAAATCCTTCTGCTGCATCTACCCCAATCAGCCTTCCTAAATCTTGAGCTCGGTATACAATACTATCAATAAAATTCTTACTTGTTATTGGTGTTTCTACTTCTTTACTATTTGGATCATAAAATTGAGAGCCATATGCTTTTACAGCATCAACTTTTATATTCATATAACCAGTTACATCAACAACAAAATCTGGATCAATAGTTTTCCACTGTATATAATGATATACTTGTTTTGGTCGCCATTTCTCCTGTTGCTGTCCATTTAACTCCGTTTCAATTTTTAACAACCCTGATAAAAAACTCGCATCTGAGACTAATTTACTTCCTTTTGAATGATCAATATGTCTATCATCAACTGCATTACATAGCACTATCTCAGGTTGATATTTACGAAGTATTTTTATAATTTCTAATTGATGTTTTTTATCGTTTAAAAAAAATCCATCTGCAAAACCTAAATTTTCTCTAATATGAACTCCAAGAATTTCCTTTGCATTATTTGCCTCTTGACCTCGTAATTCTGCACTACCTCTTGACCCTAGCTCTCCTCTAGTTAAATCTATTATCCCAACCTTTTTACCTAAAACAATCTCTTTAGCTAAAGTACCTCCACAACTCAATTCAACATCATCTGGGTGTGCACCAAATGCAAGTATATCTAATTTCATATTATTCAATTTATTTTAAAACTAATTTAAAAAGTGGAATAAAATATTATAGAGCCAATAATTACTAATAAACTAATTATGAATAATACTGGGCTTATCAATAAATATGGTTTCCTTAAAGTATATAATACAGACCTTTTAGTAGCTGTATTCATTTTCAATTTCACTTCATTTAAGTTATTTGTCGTAATCATATCAAACAACAAACCTATATCAGCAATTATAGTTTCTTTATTTCGTTTGAAGCGGATGTTATAAGCTAAATATTCAACTCTATATACCTCTAAAAACAATCTCTTATCAGATGTATACGACAAATCATCTATTATATTTAAAATTCTCCTTAACTGCTTATTTTTTGACACCAATATTGAAGCATCAGTAAATGTTAGTATACTAAAAAGTAATAAGAAAATCCAAAACTTACCAATCCTATCATAAAATTTAGGTTTAATTTGATAATGATAGGTTACTACTTCTTCTATATATTTAATTCTTGATGATACGGTAAATTTTTCTACAGGCTTACTCGTTAATATCGAAAAAGTGATATTTTCCGATTCATTCAATAAATCAAAATCTATTTTTAATTTATTTTTAGTAAGCTTACTAAACCAGACTTTAATTGACTGAGGATTCTTCTCTATTAAATCAAAATCTACTATTGCATTTTCTTTTTGCAAATTTACAATCAGTGGTTGTATTAATTCATATTTGGAAATTGGATTTCCTTCATTATACACCTCAAATTTAGATTCATATAACTTACCTTTTTCCGTTATATCATATAAATAGATAGTTAAATCATTACTACCAATATTTTGTAATAACAAATTTAACCCCACTAAAACTGGTAAAATGACAATAAAATTTTCGTATAAAAAACGTATTATTTTATATACTATATTATTAGACTTTAAAGTACTTGACACTCTATAATTAATTTAAAACGAAAGTAATCAAAAACAATGGGAAACAAAAAAACCAGCTATAAAGCTGGTCTCTTCAATTGATTTAATATGCTTAATATAACTAACTAAACATACAGTAATAATATTAAAATTTAACTTTTAATAAAAATTCCGGACCTCCTTTAGTATAGTCATTTATATCAGATGTTGTAAAGTCATACGCAAACCCTAAATCTAACATTTCTGCTATTTCAAATGATGTTAAAACAGAAACAGAGTCATTTAATCTATAATTTGCCCCTAATTCAAACTTTTGATAAAAACGAGCTGATGCTGAGACATCCAAACTAAATGGTGCCCCATCTACATATCTTGTCATTACCGCTGGAATTAATTGAATTGTTTCATTTAAATCATAAAAATACCCACCACCAAACATTACTAAAGTTGCATCTGTAGCTTCTTGTGCTATTCCTCCTGAAACCTCTTCATAACGTTCTGCATTTAATATTCTTGGCGCTGATAAACTCACAAAATATTTCTCTGCTTTATAGTATGCTCCAATACCAAAATTTGGATTGATTTTATTAACATTACCTTGATTTTGATTATACGTATCTGAGGTTTTTAATTTTGTGAAATCAACATTAAAGAAACTTCCTCCTGCTTTTAATCCTAAAAATAAATCCTTCCCTTCTCCTATGCTTAATTTATAAGAAAAGTTAACAAAAACGTTTGTTTCTTTTTGAATAAAAACTCTATCAGCAACAAGCTCTAATCCAACACCAACTTTATCAGTAAAACTTCCTTGAGCAGCTATTGATTGCGTTTGTGGACCACCTTGAATACCACTAAACTGATCTTTATAACTAATTACATTTATTTCTGTTTTATCTGTACTTCCAGCATATGCTGGGTTAATTAGGCCAAGGTTTTGTCTCCAAAACGTAAACTCTGGTGTTTGTTGTGCTACTGATGTTACCGAAAATAGCAATGTAAAAACACCTATTAATTTATATATATGTTTCATGTGTATTTTTTTGATTTTATTAAAACTTACCAAGAAATTAGTCTCTTTGTAAATTCTTTATTTATCTAAATTATTAATAGTTAATATACATCCAACCTGTAATAGTTTTTGCAATACCATCTTGAGTTACGTATTCAATTGCATAATAATATGAACCTGCAGGTAATAAACCATTACCACCCTCAGTAGACTCTCCATTCCACGTTCCATTTTCATAATTTGTAGCATCAAAAACTTTTACCCCCCAGCGATTAAAAACTTTTACGACATTACTATTTTGATGTTCTAGATTCTCAATATTCCAAAAATCATTTTCATTATCTTCATTTGGAGTTAATGTATCTGCAGGAATAACTGACTCACAAATATCACCTATACCATTATTATTTAAATCTTCCTGGCCTGAATTTACAGTTAATAAACAATTATCATTGATATCTAAAACTCCATCTGAATCAGTATCTTGACACTCATCTCCTATTCCATTACCATCAACATCTGATTGATCTGGATTAGATGTATTTACACAATTATCCACATCATCTAAAACTCCATCACCATCTGTATCAGAAGAACAATTCGTCATATTTAATTCAACTGACTTATTAATTTGACATCCAAAGAAATCTATAAGCAATGTGTACACCCCAGCATCAGAATATGTAATAGACATTATATCAAAATCTTTTTCTGTAGAAACTACGTTTCCTGATGGATCTGACCATTGATATGTAATACGTGAATCCATATCTAAAATGTCAGGGAAGTTATTAGTTACTGAAAAATTAGCTTCATCATTTGGACATAGAAGTAACATTGCTGTTTCAGTAAATATGATATCATCAAAATTATCTATGTTATACAATAACATTTGCACACCATCTAAACCATCTCCAAAGCCAATAGTTCTGAAATCAATTTTATGTTCTGTACAATCATCACTGATATATATAACATGTGTTTTACCTGGTTCAGAATATTGTCTATCAGGTCTCCCGCCTTGCCTATTTATATCTAATTCCGGAATAGATGCCCAAGTACGTAATGTTTTAAATGAATTATTATTAATAATTACATCCGCTTCTTCTCCATGGTTTTCATGTTCAATAATTAATTTCCCTTCTATTAAATCTTCTGTATCACTATAGACCCCTCCAAAAACACCTTGAATATCTATAAAATCATCTCCTAAAAGTCTAAAATAAGAATTACTGACTGCTGGCCCTTGTGAATCATTAAAATCCAATTCCCAACGATATAATCCTGATTGATTTAAATCTGTAATTTTTCTATCAGATATAATTCCTGGTGGCCAAAAAATAGCATCACTTGCAGTTGAAGTGTACATTTGTTGACTTCCTATAGCCAATGCTCTTTTTCCAGTCTCTGAACCTATTGAATATATTTGATTTTGCATTAAATCACGAGTAAAAGGACCTGAGGCATCAAATGTTAAACCATCAAATGAATTATATGGATTTGCTCCTTGATAAGGGCCTGAAAGAGTTGTTCCATCATATAAACCATGATAATCATTAATTACTGGTTTACTGACACCGTACTGAAGATTATCCCAATCTTGTATGGTTTTAAACTCTCCTGGTGTATTGTTCAATTGATGTGTCCAACCCCATTTTTCAGTACTAGCAGCTCCTGCATCAATTTCGGTAACACCAGCCTGATCTGATGATGTCCACTTCCATTCTAAACCATTTTCGTGAGTTTCCATAAAAAACATTCTGTTATCTTGTGTAAAGGATTGCCATGATAGATTTGTGAATGTCAGCATAAATACCTTTTTCTCAATATCAGTATCACAGTCCAATATTTTTTGATCATTAATCCAGTCTCTAACAGGTGTTCTTTCTACTTCTGTAGTTACTTCTTCAAAAATATTTACTACTAAATCTCTATTAGGTATTAAAGTATGATCTGCATTTAACCTACTGTAATACTCAGCATTAAATTTTTTAAATATATCAGAATCTTCTATATACATTTTTCTAAAAGCTGTTGCTCCTGTACCGTAACGCACCCAATGACTCCCAGTAGCTATATCACTACTAAAATAATCTCTGTTACTAACTTGTTCATGATTTTGAAAATCATAATCCCATGAAAACGGCATCCCTCTAGAATGATTCCAATGAATTTTAAATTCATCTCCACTAAAAAAACCTGGATACAATTCAATAAATTTATCCATTACAATAATTGCAACAGCTTCAGACATTCCTTCTTCAAAACCGCTCAAAATAGGTTCGTAATGCCATTCTGAATCACTTGAAACCCCAACATTATCACGATATGCATGTATTAGTTCATGAATCATTAAACGTGGTTGATCTAAATCTCCATCAGCATTTAGATTAAATGTTGAGCTTACCTGATTGGGTCCATTGTAATAAATATTTACCCCTGACGCAAAGGCATCATTAACTATATATATATCATGATTTCTTGAGGGTGGTCCAAAAACATCTTTTATTATTGGGTTTACCAAATCATAAAACGCCATCATTTTTGTCTCTTCTGCAGTAGTATAAGGTCCAAATCCTCCAAGTCCATAATTCGTTTCTACTATTATATTTATACTATTACTTGAATCACCTAAATTTTCCCATTGAAATTGTAATGGATCAGAAACCCATTCCGTAGCTAAACCATTATCCAAGGTAATATAAAAAGTGTCACCTATATTGAATGTGGTTCCTAATGCCAGTGAACTTATTCTTAACTCTTCATAGCTATGACCTCCTGTGTACTTTGCAGGTGCACTAAGACCTTGTCCCCATCTAATATCTTGTAATCCTGGTGCAGTTCCAATTCTATAATTACTATAGCTTCCTGTTTCCCATTTAGCAATTACGTTATGTATACTTTGTGTATATGCAGTTGTTCCAGTAGCAAGTATAGCGTTACTTTCTAGCACTTTGTTTGTTGTTTTTTTTCTAATAGACCTATCAATAGTAGGTGGATAACATACATGTGCTTTATTACTTTCCTGTGCATTACTGACATAAATTATTAGTGAAAACACTATTAGACAACTAAATTTTAACTTCATAACATTTTTAATATTAATTGAGTTACAATAAATTAATTTGTGAATTTACATGTCAATAAAGTAATTAATACTTTGAGATATACCATTGAAGTTAATATAGTATCACTTATTATTAAATAACTACTCAAAAAAGCTGTTTATTAACAAGTGTTAACTTTAGTTCATTAAAAAAGACCAGTAGTTTAACCGGTCTTTTTATAAATAGCTATCTGATTTAACAATAAATTTATATTAAAAATGATGAAGAAACTTAATTCTTATATTATTATGTGATTTATAAAATAACATAAGAATTTTATAAACTCATTCTTTTTCTGTAATCTGTTGGGGTAATACTTTTAATAGTCTTAAATTTTCTATTATAATTTGAAATATTTTTAAATCCACATTGGTAGGCAATTTCGGCAATAGATAATTCGTTATTTTTAGATAATAACTTACAAGAATTCTCTATTCTTATCTCTGTCAAAAATTGAATAAAAGTTTTATTTGTTCGCTGCTTAAAATACCTACAGAATGCATTTGGAGTCATCGTAGCTACATTAGAAACATCTTCTAAAGTAATGTCTTTATGGTAATTACTAAGTGCTAATTCAAATACTGCACTCATCCTTTTTCCCTCATTATTAGAATACAACTTTCTTTTAGAAAAAGAAGCTATGGTTTCATATTCTGACCCTATGAGAATTTCAATAATCTCAAGGAATATTATAAATCGTTTTAGCTTATTTTGTTTTTCTAATGAAATGAATTTATCTCTAAGTTGTTGTTGATTATTTTTAAGTTTAATGCCTAATTCTGCTTTTAACAAAAAGTGTTTCACTTTTTGAAACTCCTGCAATTCAAAAAAATCATTTCCAAAGCTATCTAGTGTAAAGTATACCGAAGTCATACTCGATAGCGAGCTTGCTTTTTCATTGCAATTAACTACATGAGGTACATTACTTCCAAATATAAGGATATCATTTGGCTCATAACTATTAATCGTATCACCAACAATAAATGTGCCTTTTCCAGATACAATATATGACAATTGGACATCTTGGTGTTGATGCAACTTATCATAAAAAACAACGCCTTCATCTTTTTCAATAATTATGGTATCTGAAGGTGATTTAGAAACTTTATATGGTAAGACCCTCATTATAATTTATTTTAAATTGATTCATTTCTGTATAAAACATCGTGTATATTATCAAAATAAACTATCCATAAAAATAATGATTCACAACTTAATTTTAAACTCATAATATTTTAATATTAAAGAGTTAACAATAAATTAACCCGTAATTATTAACGCCTAATTAAGTGATTAATACATTGCGTAACATCATCAAAGTTAATATAGTATCACATATTGTTAAATAAATAGTCAAAACAGTGGTTTATTAACAGATGTTAGCTTTAGAGCATAAAAAAGACAAGCTCGTCAGCTAGTCTTTTTTATGCTCTAAAGTTGCTTGATTTTTATAAACTCATTCGTTTTCTGTAATCTGTTGGGGTAACACTTTTAATACTCTTAAATTTTCTATTATAATTTGAAATGTTTTTAAATCCGCATTGGTAGGCTATTTCAGCTATAGACAATTCATTATTTCTTGATAACAATTTACAAGAGTTCTCTATTCTTATCTCAGTTAAAAATTGAACAAAAGTCTTATTCGTACGCTGTTTAAAGTATCTACAAAATGCATTAGGTGTCATCGTAGCAATATTTGAAACTTCATCTAAAGAGATGTCTTTATGATAATTATTAAGTGCTAATTCAAATACTGCGCTCATCCTTTTCCCTTCATTATCAGAATACAATTTCTTTTTTGAAAAAGAAGCTACAGTTTCATATTCTGAATCAATGAGAATTTCAATTACTTCAAGAAAAGTTATAAATCGTTTAAGCTTATTTTTATTAGCAATTGAAATAAACTTGTCTCTAAGTTCCTGCTGGTTATTTTTAAGTTTAATACCTAATTCAGCTTTTGATAAAAAACTTTTCGTTTTTTGAAATTCAGGCAATTCAAAAAAATCACTTCCAAAACTATCTAAAGTAAAAAATAACGAAATCATACTAGATAACGGGCTTGCTTCCTCATCACTCTTAAGTACATGAGGTACATTACTTCCAAATATAAGTATATCATTTGGCTCATAATTCTTAATCGTATCACCAACTATAAATGTGCCTTTTCCAGATACAATATATGATAATTGAATTTCTTGGTGTTGATGTAACTTATCATAAAAAGCATCACCTTTATCTTGCTCAATAATTAAGGTGTCTGATGACGATTTTGGGATCTTAAACGGTAATACCTTCATAATAGGATATACTAATTTGGGTTTATTTATGTATAAAATTAGTTAAAAAAAACACATATTCACACATTAAAGGTAATATAGTATCAATACAAGGTAATCTTCATGATAATTATTGAATATTAGCCTAGTATCTTTGTAGTATCAAAAAAAAGGATGTGATATGACTATTAATTGGAAAGGTGTAATGCCTGCAGTAACTACTAAATTCACTAACGAAGATACGTTAGATTTAGAAATGTTTAAAGTAAATATTGATGCACAATTGAAAGCTGGTGTTCATGGTATTATACTAGGAGGAACTTTAGGAGAAGCAAGTACTCTAACTGACAATGAAAAGAGAACATTAGCCCGTGAAACAGTTAAAATAATTGCCGGAAAAGTACCTGTTATTATGAATATAGCAGAGCAAACTACCACGGCAGCAGTTGATGCTGCTAAAAAAGCAAAAGAAGACGGTGCTAGTGGATTAATGATGCTACCTCCTATGCGCTATAAAGCTGATGACAGGGAGACTGTAGCTTACTTCAAAGCGGTAGCAAATAGCACTACCTTACCCATAATGATTTACAACAACCCCGTAGATTATGGTATTGAAGTTACTTTAGATATGTTTGATGAATTATTAAATGATTGCCCTAACATTCAAGCAGTAAAAGAATCTACTCGTGATATTTCAAATATCACACGTATGAAAAATCGTTTTGGAGACAGGTTAGCAATCTTAAGTGGTGTTGACACTTTAGCCTTAGAAAGCTTACTTTTAGGAGCTGATGGTTGGGTTGCAGGTTTAGTAGATGCATTCCCTGCCGAAACGGTAGCAATTTATAATTTGGCTAAAGCAGGAAGATTTTCTGAAGCTTTAGAAATTTATAGATGGTTCTTACCTGTATTAGAATTAGACATCAATTCAAAATTAGTACAGAATATTAAATTGGCAGAGGTCGCTACTGGTATTGGTACAGAAAATGTAAGAGCGCCACGTTTGCCATTAATTGGTGAAGAAAGGAAACAGGTTTTAGCTATCATCAATACTGCTTTAGAGACACGTCCTGTATTACCTGAGTATAAAGAAATAAATGCGATGGTTTAAGTACCTTTGTAATATGCTGAAAATAAGACCTAATTGCGAAAATTGTAATACAGATTTGCCTTTTGATTCAGAGGCAGCAATGATCTGTTCATTTGAATGTACTTTCTGTTCAGATTGTGTTTCAGACGTATTACATCATGTATGTCCTAATTGTGGGGGAGGATTTACAAAACGACCAATTAGACCAATACACTTACTTAAAAAATATCCAGTTTCAACAGAACGAATTTACAAACCTGTTGATGAAGTTGCACATTTAAAGAAATTAAGAAACACCCCTTAAACCACTATAATAGGCCTTAGAAATATCTCATTTCTAAGGTTTATTGTTTAAAACATAAATTTATTATCATGATAACAGGAAAAAACTACATAGGAAATCAATTATCAGCTAAAGGATCTATAATCCGTAAAACATTTAACCCCAAGCTAAATATTGAAAATGAACATAATTTTCATGAAGCTACATTGGAAGAAGTTGATGAAGCAGTAGCATTAGCTCACAATGCATTTAAAGAATATCGAAACATTTCAGGAACAAAAAGAGCTGAGTTTTTAAATACTATTGCTGATGAAATAATGGCTTTAGGGAATGATCTAATTCAAGTATACATGTCAGAAACTGGTTTACCAGAAGGAAGAGCTAATGGAGAAAGAGGTAGAACAGTTTTTCAACTGAGGTCATTTGCTGATTTAGTTGCCAATGATGACTGGAGAGACAATTCCATTGATGAAGCAATTCCAGATAGAGCACCAATCCCTAAATCTGATATTAGAAAAACATACATCCCTTTAGGACCTGTAGTTGTATTTGCTGCAAGTAATTTCCCTTTAGCTTATTCTACCGCTGGAGGAGATACTGCAAGTGCATTAGCCTCAGGTTCGCCAGTTATTGTAAAGTCACACTCTATGCATTCAGGAACTGGGGAATTAGTAGCTTCAGCTATTATTAAAGCAGCAGAAAAAACAGGAATGCCCAATGGAGTGTTTTCTAATATTGCTGGAAGCGGTAGAGTTGTTGGAGCTGCACTAGTAAAACATCCAAAAGTAAAAGCAGTTGGTTTTACGGGAAGTATTTCTGGTGGTAGAGCCTTATTCGATTTAGCAGCTAAGCGTGAGGAACCTATTCCGGTTTTTGCTGAAATGGGAAGTATAAACCCTGTTATTATCACTCCAAACGCAATTTCTAAAAGAGGCGAAGCCATAGCAACTACTTATGCTGGTTCTATTACCCAAGGTACAGGTCAATTTTGTACAAATCCAGGCTTAATCTTAACTATCAATGGTGATGAAACTGATACATTTATTAACGATTTAGCTAAAAAAACAACTGCAATTGCACCACAATGCATGTTGCACCCAAATATAAAAAGAGATTTTGTTAAAAATGGAGAAACAATTTCTTCGCAAAGCGGTGTTGAAGTAGTATCAAAAACAACAGATGAAGTTGCATCAAATTTCGCGTCATCTCAAGTTTCAACAGTATCAGGAACTGACTTTTTAACCAACCCGAAAATGCACCAAGAAGTATTTGGCCCGTTTTCTTTAGTGGTTAGATGTAAAGATGAAGCAGAACTAGTTGAATTAATTGAAGGCTTAGAAGGGCAACTGACAGGTACTATTTTAGCCGAACAGGAAGATTACGCAAATCTTAATGAAGTTATAGACGCATTGCAAAACAGAGTGGGTAGAATTATATTTAATGGGGTGCCAACAGGAGTTGAAGTATGCGAATCCATGACACATGGTGGGCCATATCCAGCATCTTCAGATTCTCGTTTTACAGCAGTAGGAATTGGAGCTATCAAACGTTGGGTAAGACCTTTTTCATTCCAAGATTTCCCTAAAGAATTATTACCTCAATCATTAAAATAATATGACTGTAGACAAAACATTTTTTTGTGTAGATGCTCATACTTGCGGGAATCCAGTTAGGGTTGTTGCAGGTGGAGGTCCGAACTTAGATGGGAATAATATGTCTGAAAAAAGACAGCATTTCCTAAAAGAATATGATTGGATTCGTAAAGGGTTAATGTTTGAACCTAGAGGTCATGATATGATGTCTGGGAGCATCCTATTCCCACCAAGCAATCCAGAAAACGATTTTGGTATTTTATTTATTGAAACATCTGGTTGTTTACCTATGTGTGGTCATGGAACTATTGGAACAGTAACTATTGCAATTGAAGAAGGCTTAGTTACTCCAAAAACACCAGGAATCATTAAAATGGAAGCACCAGCAGGATTGGTACATATTGAATACCAACAAACCGGCAAAAAAGTAGATTGGGTAAGGCTAACTAACGTAAAAAGCTATTTAGCTGCAGAAGGATTAACGGTCGATTGTCCGGAATTAGGAGAAATTACATTTGATGTTTCTTACGGAGGAAATTACTATGCTATTGTTGATCCGCAACAAAACTTTTCGGGTATTCAAGATTTTACCGCTAGCAAAATTATACAATACAGTCAGGAAGTACGTAAGCATATCAATGAAAAATATCCTGATGTGTTTATCCATCCTGAGAATGACACCATCCGTGATGTGAGTCATATGTTATGGACAGGAACACCCTTAGATCCTACATCATCAGGTCGTAATGCAGTTTTTTATGGTGATAAAGCCATCGACAGAAGCCCCTGTGGTACAGGAACCTCAGCACGAATTGCACAATTACATGCTAAAGGAAAACTTCAAAAAGGAGAAGAATTTATCCATGAAAGTTATATAGGAAGTAAGTTTATTGGGCGTGTTGAAGAAGAAACTACATTAGACGGAAAAAAAGCCGTTATACCTAGTATTCAAGGATGGGCAAAAGTGTATGGATACAACACTATTAAAATAGATGAAGATGATGATCCGTATGCATTCGGATTTCAAGTTATATAGCAGTTTATGAAAAAAGTTAGTATCATCGGTGGCGGAATTATAGGTTTATGTTCTGCATATTATCTAGCAAAAGAAGGCTTTCAGGTTAGCGTTTTCGATAAAAGCGATATGATGGACGGTTGCTCCTATGGTAACGCCGGAATGATAGTGCCTTCTCATATTATTCCATTGGCACAACCCGGAATGATTGCACAAGGAATGAAATGGATGTTTGACAGTCAAAGTCCGTTTTATGTAAAACCTCGCTTAAGTACCGATTTGATAAAATGGGGAATGCAGTTTTACAAACATGCCAATAAAAAACATGTAGAAAAGGCAATGCCCGCATTACGAGATTTGTCACTATTGAGCAAAGAATTATATCAAGATTTTGCCGAAGAGAATAATTCTTTTTTTTATGATGAAAAAGGGCTATTGATGCTTTTTAAAACGGAAAAAGAGGCAGAAGAAATGTATCATGAAGGGGAAACTGCTAAACGATTAGGGTTAGCAGTCAACTATTTGTCAAAAGAAGGCGTTTCAAAATTAGAAACAGGAACAAAAACCGATGTCATTGGTGGTGTTCATTATACCTCAGATGCTCATTTATATCCGCAAAAATTTATGCAGTTTATAAAAGCACAGCTGAATAAATTAGGGGTAAGTATTCATAAAAACACAACAGTAACTGATTTTAAAATTAGTAATAATACCGTTTCTGAAGTAGTAACCTCTATAGGAAATTTTGACACAGACGAAGTAGTCCTAACAACAGGATCATGGAGTCCGAAAATAGCAAAAAAACTACACACAAGTGTTTCAATCTTACCAGGAAAAGGGTACAGTTTTACCTTAAAAGAAAAAACACAAAAACCGAGTATCCCAAGTATTTTATGCGAAGGTAAAGTAGCGGTTACACCTATGGCTAATGATATTCGTTTTGGTGGTACAATGGAAATCACACATAACAACGACACTAAAATAAACAAGAATAGATTACAAGGAATTATAAACTCGGTAAATGATTTTTATCCAGATCTAGACATCGAAATACCTAAAGTTGAAGACACTTGGTATGGTTTCAGACCGTGTACCCCGTCAGGTATGCCTATTATAACCAAATCTAAAAAAATAAACAATCTAACGCTAGCAACTGGTCATGCCATGATGGGTTTGAGTTTAGCACCCGCAACAGGAAAGGTAGTTACCGAATTAATTTTGGGTAAACCAACTTCTGTGGCTACTAATATGTTTCAATTGTAATATGAGATACGCCCCCATACCATCGAGTTTATTTGTGAAAAATAGAGCTGACTTTATAGCTAAAATGAAAGAGAATACCATTGCTATACTTACTTCTAATGACGTAAAGCATAACAATGCCGATGATGTAATGGGTTTTGCTCAAAACAACGACTTATTTTATGTATCAGGAATAGATCAAGAAGAAACTATTTTGGTATTGTATCCTGATGCATATAAAAAGGAAAATAAAGCCATCCTATTTGTAAAGGAAACCAATGAGCATATAAAAATTTGGGATGGTGATAAACTCACCAAAGAACAAGCAATAGAGATTTCTGGAGTGCTACGTATTGAATGGCTACATGATTTTGAAAAGGTATTGCAGTTAATGGCTTTTGAAGCTGATGGATTTTACTTAGGCCATAATGAACATGTTAAACGGGTAACTTTTGACCAGGAAACGCAGCAAGACAGAATGATTGCTTGGTGTAAAAAGAAATACCCATTGCATGAATATTACCGAGTAGCTAAAATTACACGCGAATTACGACCTATAAAATCTAAGGATGAAATAGCACTTATGCAAAAAGCGGCCGACATTAGTGTTACCTCTTTTAAGCGCGTACTAAACGCTTGTAAATCCAATATAAAAGAATTTGTGCTAGAGGCTGAATTAACCTATAATTTGGTAAAGTCTGGCGCTACACGTCATGCCTTTCAACCCATAGTTGCTTCTGGTAAAAACGCCTGTGCCTTACATTACAACACTAATGATGACACCTGTGATGATGGTGAAATGATCTTGCTAGATTTTGGTGTATGTTACGCCAATTACAATAGTGACACTACACGTTGTTTTCCTGTAAACGGAAAATTTTCACCAAGACAAAAAGAAGTTTATAACGCAGTATTACATTGCTTAAAAGAAGGTAGTAAATTACTAATTCCAGGGGTTCTTCCTTCGGATTACGAGCAACAAATGGCTGTTTTAGTGGAAGCTCAATTAATACAACTTGGATTGCTTGATGCCACTGAAGTTTCACAACAAGACCCAGAAAATCCATTGTATAAAAAGTATTTTATGCATGGTACAGCACACCATATTGGTTTAGATGTTCATGACGTTGGTTTGTATTCACGCTCATTAAAAGCTGGCATGGTGCTTACTTGTGAACCTGGAATTTACATCCCAGAAGAAGGAATTGGATGCCGATTGGAAAACGATTACCTAATCACTGAAAACGGAAACATAAATTTAACGGCTGCTATGCCTATCGAAATTGAAGAGATCGAAGCTATAATGGCCGCTAAAGAAAAAGAAGTTTTTGCTTAGATAGTTGCATTTTAAAAATAACACATCACATTATGAACTCATACGGTATAGGAGGTTCCACAATTGAAGCAGAATTAGCAGCAATTAAACCTTTAGCACATTTAGCAAAACCCATACAAAAAGAAGAATTTCAAACACGCATTACCAAGGCATGTGCCCTTATGAATCAACAAGAGATTCAAGCGGTGTATTTACATGCAGGTACTAACCTATACTACTTTACTGGCACTAAATGGAATTCTAGCGAACGCATGGTTGGCGCACTATTGTTTTCAACAGGAGAACTATTTTACATAGCACCTGAATTTGAAAAAGGAACTATTCTTGATTTTATGGGTGTTACTGGTTCCGTACGATGTTGGGAAGAACATGAGAGTCCGTACCAATTCTTAGTAGATATTCTTCAAGAAAAAGGACTAACTAACGGTACACTTGCCTTAGATGAGGCCACTCCGTTTTTTGTGAGCGATGGTATTGCTAAAGTTGCTCCTTCTTATACTATTACCAATGCAAAACCAATTACTGCAGGTTGCCGTATGCTAAAATCTGATGCTGAAATAGCTATTATTCAAGTAGCCATGGACATTACTATGGAAGTGCATAAAGCTGTCGCTAGAATTTTACATTCTGGAATTAGCGCGCAAACTGTGACCAATTTTATTCATGAAGCACATATCCGTTACGGTATACCTACAGGATCTTATTTCTGTATTGTCTTGTTTGGTGTAGACTCTTCTTTTCCTCATGGAGTAAAAACCCCAAAGGATTTAGAAGAGAATGAAATAGTATTGGTTGATACTGGCTGTATGCTACATGATTATATTTCAGACATTACACGTACTTATGTATATGGTGAAATAAACGACTTACAACGCAAAACTTGGAACTTAGAAAAGGAAACCCAACAAGCCGCTTTTAAGGCTGCTCAATTAGGGAATACTTGTGCCATGGTAGATATTGCTGCACGAAAAACACTAGAAAAACATGGGCTAGGACCAGACTATAAACTACCTGGACTACCTCATCGTACTGGGCATGGTTTAGGATTAGATATTCATGAATGGCCATATATTGTACGTAATGACCAAACAATTTTAGTACCAGGAATGTGTTTTAGTAACGAGCCTATGATTTGTATACCTAATGAATTTGGTATACGTTTGGAAGACCATATTTTCATGACCGAAAATGGCCAAAAATGGTTTACTGAACCTGCACATACTATAGACGATCCTTTTGGAGTAGCTATATAAGTGATTGCATAGGAATAAACCAATCACAATATTTTTAAATACTCCTATTAAGAGCATTTTTTTTTACTATATAAAGCTATGCAAAGCAGACATCACAACTTATATAATCTTAAAATCACTTTAACAAGAAGTATCGGCTATAATTTTCCATTCGTCATGTATACGCTTAAATATTATCATAAATACACCATCGGCATTACCTACTTCTCTAAGTAAATGATACTCCCCCATCACATAATAGGAGTTATCAGATATTTTAGAAATATCATTAATTTTAAAATTTAATGTGCCTGAATACGCTTTAGTAGGGTAGCCTTTTTTATAGTTAACTAAAGTCTTCTCCCAACCATAAGTTAAGCCACTGCTACCATAAAACTTTAAGGAATCTGACTTCCAATATCCTTCCATAAATCCTTCCAAGTCATGGTTTGACCATGCCTTTTCTTGAGATTTCATAACTGCAATAATCGCGGTTTTATCCTCTTTTTCCGTAGTTGTGCTACAAGAAAACAACATGAGTGCGATACAAGAAATTAATAGTAGTTTTTTCATAGCTTACTTTGTGGTTTAATCGTAAATGAATACTCATAGGCTTTGTTCGCAGGAATAGTATATTCAGGATGTACTAAACGCCCCCATGAAGTATCTCCACCTACTCCCATTTGCATCATATCAATATTCCATTGAATAGTTTCACTAATTTTAATATCAGCACCGTGTTTTTTGGTAACCGGTACCAATCCTGAAGCAGATTCTCCTGCATCCTCAGTATTAAAATCCAATTCCTTCATACTAAAAGGCCATACACTAGCGTTCAATTTTTCGTTTCCAGTTACGACTAATTTAAGCTTATCAGAATTTAAACTCATCCATCTAACGGATGTTTTATTTCCAGTTTCTTGAGGTCTGGAATAGCTATGAAACTGCTCAGTTACTTTTCCTGAATAGACACCTGTTTTAACACCTGTTTTTCTATCCCAATAACTTTCTTGAGGTCCTTTTCCATACCAAGAAACATCGGCATAGGTTTTATCCAAGCTCATATACATTCCTAGTCTTGGTATATTTGGCAAGTCCTTTTGGTTTGGACTGAATGTATAGGCTACTTTTAAAATACCATTGGCATAAAGCGTGTACTGTACAGTAACATCAGCTTCATTATTTGGTAAGGCATACCCAACTTTATAACGAACCCCATTACTCAATTTTTTAGGTTGTTCAATTAATTTGGCTGTATAGTTATAACTGGCATCTTGCCATATTTTCGCCCACTTATTCATACCATTCCCTAAATCGTTATCTGTTGGTGGTCGCCAGAAATTAGGACGTATAGCTGACTTGGTAATTTCCTTTCCTTGATAGACCCAAGAACTAATTTCCCCTGTTGCAGGATGAATGTTTAACTGAACATTATTGTTTTTAATTTCAATGATTTCTATATCAGTAGCTACCTCCAAATCATTTTTAACTAGTAAGGAATCATCAACTCCATTTCCTTTCTGTAATACAAATTCATCCCAAGCAATTTCATGACCTTTAGGAAGCGTTTCAGTAGCTTCTTTTTGCAATAAACTAATTTCTAAAATGAATTCACTTTCAGGAATAAACATATCCGGGATCTCTTTCACTTGAACTTTAGTTGTTGTTTGTGCTGGAACTTGAACATCAATATCAGACGAAAGTACGGTGGCTTTACCATTAACCAAGAGTTTTACTCGTAATGACTTATCAGATAAATCGGAAAAGAAATTCTTGTTTTCTATTTCAATAATTCCATTCCCTAAATAGTTAAAATGAACTGGTTCATATACCTTTTTAACCTCAGACAAATGTGGGTGTGGATTCCTATAAGGATCAACTAAACCATTGTTCAAAAAATTCCCATCTGTTGGCAAATCAGGGTGATAATCATGTCCATAAGCTAAATATGGTTTTCCGTTTTCGTTTGTATACTCTAAACTTTGATCTACCCAATCCCAAATAAAACCTCCTTGAAGATTTGGATAGGTTTCTATGATATCCCAATATTCTTGTAAATTACCTACTGAATTTCCCATGGCATGAGCATATTCAATCATGATAGATGGTTTATCTGAATTAGATTTCCCATGATTTACTAAGTACGCTGGTTTTGGATACATAGGGCAATACAAATCTGTATAATCTTCTTTTCCTGCAGGTTCGTATTGTACAATTCTATTGTCGTCATTTTCCTTTAACCATTTATAGGTTGCTCTAAATACATCACCTTCACCCGCTTCATTACCCAATGACCATGAATATATTGAAGCGTGGTTTCTATCACGATAATACATGCGTTGCGTACGCATCATATGAGCTGGCAACCAACTCATTTCGTTTCCTATTTGAGTGTTTTTATTTATCGCTAACGGATGACTTTCAATATTAGCTTCATCAATAACATATAATCCGTATGTATCACATAAATCTAACCAATATGAATCATTAGGATAATGCGAACTACGTACCGCATTTATATTATTCTGTTTCATTAATCTGATATCCTTTTCCATAGATTCTCGAGAAACTACATGGCCAGTATGTGGATCGGTTTCATGCCTATCAACCCCTCTAAAATAAATAGCTTTCCCATTAACCAATACCTGACTATTCTTAATTTCAATAGATTTAAAACCTATAGCCTTCTGAATATATTGATTGTTTTTAGCATCTTTCTCATCTTCTAAAGTAATCTTTAAAGTGTATAAATTAGGTGATTCTGCCGACCACTGTTTTACCTGTTCAATAATTTTATTAGAAACAGCTTCTATAATTGTGTTTGCTGGAATAGAAATACTTTCTGAGGTTTGAAAAACAGACGTTCCTTGGTCAAGAATTTCTACTAAAACAGTTCTTTTAACTTTTTTTGAAGTGCTATTTTTAATGTTAACCGTTCCTTTAAAAACCCCATTCAAATAACTATCATCTAGATTTGTATTTGCATGATAATCTGAAACAAAAACTTTAGGCTGAGTATATAGATATACCTCACGCTCTATACCACTCATGCGCAACATATCCTGGCTTTCTAAATAACTAGCATCACTCCAACGGAACATTTGCAATGCAATTAGGTTTTTGCCTTCGCTCAAAGATTTTGTAATATTGAATTCAGCTGGAGTTTTACTGCCTTGTGAATACCCAACATAATTACCGTTTACATAAACATATATAGCTGATTTAGCCCCAGCAAAATGCAAGACAATGTCTTGAGATAAAAACTCTTCATTCAATACAATTTCTTTTCTATAGGTTCCAACAGGGTTATAATCCGTTGGCGCGTCTGGCCATTTAGTTGTAAACGGATAACGCTCATCTAAATAAATAGGATGCCCGAAACCTTCTACTTCCCAATTAGCAGGAACTGGAATCATAGTCCAATCACTATCGTCAAAAGCGATATTCTGAAAGGTAGTCGGTCTTTTTTTCGGGTCTTTTACCCAATTAAATTTCCAATCGCCATTTAAGCTTAAAAAACGTTTTGAGTTCTCTCTCTCTAAAAGCCCTTCTTTTTCAAAACCGAAAAAGGTTGCTCTAGGAGCTAATTTGTTCTCCTCAAAAACTTGATGATTGTAGTGATTTGTCTGTTCAGCGATAGGTTTTAGAAGTTCTTGTGTACAGCTATAAAAAGCACAAAAAAGCCCTATAATTAAGTATTGTTTTTTCATGTTTTTAATAGGTTTTCATAAAATCTTCAGCAAAGATTTTTCGTAAATAAAATAATAACTCCTCAGCATTATTTTGAGTAAATACTATTGGGGGTTTAATTTTTAAGACATTATGATCTGGTCCATCAGTACTCATTAAAATACCATGGTCTTTCATACGGTTTGCTAAATAATCGGTTTGTTCAGTAAGGGGTTCTAAATTAGCATCTACTAATTCAATCCCAAGAAATAAACCCTGTCCGCGAATATCTCCTATAATTGGAAATTCTTTGGCTAATTCTTTTAATTCAGTTTTTAAAAACTCCCCTACCTCCAAAGCATTCTCTTGAAGTTGTTCTCTTTTTACAGTTCGCAATACTTCAGTGCCTATAGCGCATGATACAGGGTTCCCCCCAAAAGTGTTAAAGTATTCCATACCATTAGCAAATTTATCGGCTACTTCTTGTGTACAAGCTACAGCAGCAATTGGATGACCATTCCCTAAAGGTTTCCCAATAGTAACAATGTCTGGAACTACATCATGTAATTGAAACCCCCAGAAGGTTTTTCCCATACGTCCGCAACCCGTTTGAACCTCATCAGAAATACACAGCCCACCAGCAGCACGCACCACTTTATACGATTTAGCTAAAAACCCTTTTGGCAATTCTATTTGTCCCCCACAACTTATGATAGGTTCGATAATAAATGCTCCTACTCCACGACCTTTAGATTGAACAATATCTATTTGTTTTTGAACCTCAACAGCATATTGTTCACCAGCATTTTCACCTCTATATTTTCCTCTAAAGGAATCAGGTAAAGGAAATATATGGGTGTGCTCTGGCGCCCCTTTACCTCCTTTACCATCAAATTTATAGGAGCTAATATCAATGCACATATTAGCATTTCCGTGGTAACCAACTTCAGAAGCGATAATATCACGCTCTCCTGTATTTACTTTTACCATGCGTATTGCTAATTCATTCGCTTCACTACCAGAATTGACAAAGTGCAATACATTTAATTCTGGAGGTAAGGTTTCAATAAGTTCTTTAGCTAAAGTATTTATATTTTCATGTAAGTAACGAGAATTAGTGTTTAGTACCCCCATTTGTTCTTGACCTGCCTTTACAACAGCTGGATGCTCATGACCTACATGGGCAACGTTATTTACAGTGTCTAAATATTTTCTTCCGTATTGATCAATTAAATATTGTCCTGCACCACGCACCATTTTAATAGGCACTTTATATTGTAAACTTAAACTCTTTCCTAAATGTTGCTTTCTGTAATCTATTAAATCGTTATTAGATATTGTTTGAGAGCAAATAAGTGCTTCTGATTTAAATAATAGGTTAGGATCAGGGCATATACTTTTCCAAATGTTCATCTGACTGTAATATGCTACTCCAGGAAAATCATCCTTAAAACCTAACATGGATAATAACACTTGAAAGTGCAAATGAGGTACCCATTTTCCATTTTCGTGAGCGCTGCCTAAATAACCTATGCAATCACCTTTTTTAAGGGTATCTCCAAGCTTTTTATCCGACACACTTGCAACCGACAAATGTCCGTATAGCGTAAAAAAAACAATATCTTCAGCTTGATGTTTTAAGATGATCAATCCGCCATAGGCTTTATCATCTGCATCATTAACCGCAGTTACAATTTCGCCATCAAGCAATGCATGAACGGGAGTTTGTACAGGCAACCAAAAATCTACGCCTAAATGAATGCTTCTACTCTCACGTCCACTGTTTCCAATTTTATCATAATTGCTAGAAGTATATACCGATCTAGGTTCTAAATATCCTCCAGCAATCAGTTTAGTAGAGTGTTTTTTTTGAAGTTGATCAATTTTAAATTGAAAAAAATCACCATCATCAAAATCGGAATTAAATGCCAATAATTTACTTGATACACTTAAATCTAAATTATAGGGATCATTTTTCTGAACTGAAGGGAAAAGTTCCCTTAGCTCAAAACTATTTTTAGATGCCCAAGAATTGAATTTATCTTCACTTGGGTGTGGAGTAAACCCACAAGCTTTTCTGAAGCTGTATTCCGCAAAATTAGGACTAATTCCCTGCCACTTCCTCAGTACTTCCCAAGCAGGTTTCTCACTTATTAGTAGATATTCGTTATCGGGTTCTTCAATTTTATTAATAGCGGATTTGGTAACAGAAATAACCAATCGCATGGCAATAGCCGAATATAGATGTGCTAGCTCTACTTCTTGTAATTGAAAAGTTGAGTGATACCCACTAACAATTGGTAAAGCAGCTTCTAACACATCATTATGATTCATAATAGCATAGGCAGCTGCTATTGCTACATCATTGATAATTTGCGTGTGAATCGCATCGCCATAATCAATAGCTGCTTTTACTTTTGGATTGATTAACCCTGAAGAAACTATTACATTATTATCATTCGCATCATTATGTACCACTGATTTTCGAAGCTCTGAATACTCCTCAAATTTGCTTTCAAACACCCCTTGAAAGCGTACTATTGTTTCTTTATCTTCTATAGAAAAAAGGTTGATGTGTTCCTTAGTCCAAAGTGACTGTGCAATATCCCAAACAAATTCCCTACTAGCTTCTTGATGCGTAAATCCTTGAAGGGCTTGTGTTAATTTACCACACTCTTCTCCTAAACTAAAGCGTAGTTGTTCTAACTGAGGGTTTACGCTACTCCAAACTCTTCCTGATACCCAAGATAATAAACGAACATTTCGTTTATTATCAGAGCTGTCCGTAATTTCTGAAATGCTGTTTCCTTTTTTGTCCTTTATAACTTTAGGAGCAATTAAATGTTGGCCGTTTTTTTCGACATATTGTAATAGATTTTGTTGAAAATCTAAATAGTTATCGTCTTCATCTGGACGAGAAATCTTTAGGATATAACCCTCCTCATTTTCAACTTTAATTCTGAAATTAAAATCGACTTCACCAGGAAGTTCAGAAGCAACTCCCTTTATATTGAATAGTTCAAAAAGAATTTCTTGAGCTTGTTCAATTGATATTTTTAAGTTTGAATAATTCATTCTTTATTCTTCTATTAATAACATTAAAATATGGGCAGCACTCCAACTGAAATTTTCAGCATTCAGACCTTTACCCGTAACAGGATGGTAATTTTCCCTAATAGATGGTCCTTTTTCTAAAAGCCCTTCAGCTCCTTTTAAAATTTGAATTGTTGCTTTATTTGCTTCTTCATCAAAACCATAATTACGCAATCCTTTTACTCCAAAATAAGCTTGATCTAACCAGTTTGGCCCACGCCAATATCCTTTTAACGGATTAAATTTTTCATGATCTGCACTCATCGTTTGAAAAGGAACTTTAGTAAAGAACTTCTCTGGGTTCATCATTCTATTTTTCACCCCTTCAGCTTGCTCTTGTGTTGCTGCATTTGCCCACAGCGCTGTCCAACCTTCGGAGCCTTCTCCTTTTATAAAACTAGTTCCTTCTAAATTAGTATCGTAGAACCAACCATCATTAGCGTCATAAAATTGTTTTTGAATTTTACCTTTCAATAATTCTGCTTCAGATTTAAACCTGCTAACATCATCCGTTTTTTGTAATACTTCTGCTAAAGTTACTAAATACAATTTCTCTGCATAGAGATAAGCGTTTAAATCTACACTTTCTTGATTTAATGAATAAGCTCCTTCATTATTCCTTAAAATTTTTGAATTATCAAAACGAATAGCGTTATCCATTCCACTTTCCCATTTAGCAGCAATTAAACTACCATCTGTAGAACCATATTCACACAATCCATCTTGATCATGGTCTCTTTTAGCGTACCAGAAATTATGATATTTCACTAGTTTTGGGTAGAGCTCTTTTACAAAATTTATGTCCTTATCTTTTTCATAAATTTTAGCTACAGCCCAAGCAGCCAAAGGTGGCTTCGTATCTCGTTCGTTGTGTTTTTCAATAGTAGTATCTCTAAATACACAATCTATAATAAACCCATCTTCTTTTTGAAAATCAAACATCAATCGCATTTGATCTTTAGCAATTGTAGTATTATAATACGATAAACCAACAGCGTGTTTCCAACTATCCCATGCCCAAAATCCATGAAACCACTTATAATGATAACTAGGAAATAGCCCTTGCTTTTTAATTTCCCCTGCAGGAATACGCCAATTGTTTTGTAGAGTTAGTATACTTTTAGCAGCTACCTGTTTTGATAAAGAATCTGAAAATTTTGGATGGAGCTGACTGAACACATTATTCAACTGATTTTCTTTCTCTTGCTTTCTCTTGAGTAAAGTTTGATCAAAATTGGTGTTAGCAATTAGCTTCTTTTCTGCTTCCCAAGAATACTCAGGAAAAATAAAACTTTGAGAAATGACTATTTCTTTTGTCTCATTTGGTTTTAAATCAAAACTTTTAAAATCTATCCCATAGGATTTATTGTTATTAAGAATATCAGTTTTTTCAATATTATTAAAGCTTTGTATATAACCAATAGCATTACTTTTAGTAGCAATTAATTTTACTATGTTTCCTTCATTGGACATTGTAATACCTACATCATTAACACCACCTTGAATATTTGCATTAATTTGAATACTCTTATCAGAAACATTTGTAATGGTCATTTTTTGAAGTGCCGTATGCCCTGATAGAAATACCAATTGTTCCTTTAGTTCAATATTTTCATTTTTAAATACTTGCTCTAAATGACTTGAATGACTTTCTTGTTTAATTAAATCATTCTTAGAATCAATTAAATTTTCATCATGAACACCTTTAGTTAATAATAGTCTAGATAAACTCATACTACTCCATATCCCGTTTTGCTGGGTCATAAGGAAAGGACCAGAAAAACCTGTAAGCGGTATATCAGTTCCTGTAAGACTGTACCCGAACCAAGCTCCTTGATCGGAAAACATTAGGCCAGATTTATCTAACGAATCTTTTGGAGTAATGCGATAATCAAGAATGTTTTTATTGAATTCTAAAGGACTATTTTTAACAACTTCTTTTTGTGCCTCTTTACAACCCATTAAGAAGATTGCAAGTAGTGCGTATGTGCTAATTTGTTTCATATATTATCTTAAAATAAATCCGTCTTTCATAGGATCGTTAGGGTCAATTACAAAAGTGTGCACTCCTGTAATGTATGCTGTTCCTTCTACTTGAGGAATAACAGCTTTGAACGGACCGTAATCTTCTTCAGAAACTACCGAGCCCTTAAATACAGAATCGGTAATACTTTCTATAGTCATGGTTTCACCATAGTTAATTTCTTTTCGTGCTTTGTGAATTGCCATTCTTCCAGAAACACCAGATCCTGTTGGACAACGATCTACCTCTCCTTCAGCAAAAATGCATACGTTTCTACTGTCAATGTTTTCTTTTTCAGAATCGCCAATAAAAATGGTTCCATAAAGGAAACTTAAATCCTCTTCAAAAGGGTGTAGTATTTCTTTATCTGCATCCATTACCGCCTGCTTTATATCCATCCCTTTAGTAATCAAAGCTCTGTAAGAATTCGTACTTAAGTCAAAATCGAAATTGTTTTTATTCATATCCACATATGCATAAAAAGCTCCTCCGTATGCCAGATCATAAGTGACTTTTCCTAGTCCATCTACTTCAATGGTTCTATCTAAACCAACCACAAAACTTGGTACACAATGAAAACGAACTCCAGTTACCTTTCCGTTTTTCACATGAGCATATGAGGCAATTCTTCCACAAGGAGCGTCAATTTTTATGACATTATCTCCTTCTTGAACAGTAATCCAATTCATTTCTACAGCTAAGGTAGAAATAGCAATAATTGCATGACCGCACATTGTAGAGTACCCTTCATTATGTAAAAAGATGATTCCAAAATCACCTTCATCATCATTAGGTGGCAGTAAAATACATCCATACATATCAGCATGACCACGGGGTTCAAACATTAAAGCCGTACGTAATTCATCAAATTTTTCTTTACAATAACGCCTGTAGTCCAAAACTGAATTTCCTTTTAATTCTGGAAAACCATCAACAATTACACGCAAAGGTTCGCCACCGGTATGCATGTCAATCGTTTTTATTTGCAACCAATCAGTATTTGGTTGAAATGAAGTTTTTGAACGTATATTCTGATAAGTAGTATTCATCATACCTTAATTTTCTGAAATAATGTATTTATTATAGTAATAGGTCGCCGCAGCTAAATCTTCCAATGCATGACCAACCGACTTAAATACAGTGATTTCATTATTATTATTTCTTCCCTGTTTTACTTCGGAACATAATTCAAATAAATCTGCTTTAATAGCTGATTCTTTAAGAACTCCGTTATTAAGAGGTATCACAATATCACCACTTTCCTTTAATCCCCCTTGAAAAATATCTACATAAACAGTAGCCTTTTTAATAGCATCGTCATCAGCTTCACGCATATCTTTTTTATATGCTCCTACTAAATCAACATGCTGTCCTTCCTTCAATAATTTACCCAATACTAATGGTGTTTTAGATAAGGTTGCTGAAGAAACAATATCTACCTCCGTAATTTTATCTTCAATCTTATGAATAGGTAGAACGGTATATTGTTCATCTTTCAATTCTTCACAGATTGCTACTGCCTTTTCAAAAGAACGTCCCCAAACATACACTTGTTTGATTGGTCTAACACTAGCATGTGCTTTAATTAAATTAACCGACAAAGCTCCTGTACCTATCATTAATAGTGAAGACGAATCTACTCTAGATAAAAAAGATGATGCTAATGCAGATGCTGCTGCAGTTCTTTTTGCTGTTAAATTTTTGGCTTCTAAAATTGCTTTTATTCCTCCAATTTTAGCATCCAAATAAATATAGGTTCCTTGAATAGAGGGTAAATCAAACTGTCCGTTTTTAGGGCTTACGGTAACAATTTTTACACCAGCCTCTTTACTTGGGTTCCATGCTGGCATTAATAACAATGTAGAGTCTTCACCAATTTCTGGATTAGGAAAATCATGATGATGACGCATAGGTATCCTCATCGTATTTTCTTTGAAAGCTGTGCGAATCGATTTAATTAATTCGCTAAAATCCGTGCTCTTCTCTATGGTGTCGGAATTGATATATGGTATCTTCATGAAAAAAAATCGAAATAATATTTAAAAATAAGCTATTTCATTTTTTTTATATGATTTTATCTCAATGTTGTATTGATAATACAAGCTTGTGTTAAAATAGTATCAATACTGTAATGACATTTGATTGTAATTTTATAAAAAATTTAAAGTCAGCTTATAATGAGAAAATTAATAGCATCTTTTGTGGTACTCTTTTTAATTGCAACATCATGTAAAACAGTCCGTACAACAGTAGTAACAAGCCCTAAAAGTTTTATTGAAAAAATACAAGCTGTTTTTCCCAAAGTAGCAATTTCAGAAACAAAAAATTTTGAGGGTTTTAAAGCAACATATCAACTAATTTTAGATGAACCTTTAGACCATTCTGATTTATCAAAAGGAACATTTAAACATTATGTATATTTATCGCATAACGGATTTGATTTACCTACAGTTTTAGAAACAGAAGGTTATCAAGCTTATTTTGGAGCTAAAGAAATGAGTAAAATATTAAAAGGAAACCAAGTACTTGTTGAATATCGTTTTTATGGAAAATCTAGACCTGAACCAACCCCTTGGGAATACTTAAAAAACGATCAAGCAATAGAGGATTACCATAATATTGTAACGCGACTAAAAACATTATACACAGGAAAATGGATTAGTTCAGGAATAAGTAAGGGAGGGGAAACAACTTTAATTTACAAATCAAAATACCCAAATGATGTAGATGTTGCGGTACCTTATGTTGCTCCATTAATAAACACTCAGGAAGACCCAAGAACAACACAACACATAAATAGTGTGGGTACTCCAGAATGCAGAGCAAAAGTAACTCGTTTTCAACGATTGTTATTAGAGAATAAGACTGCAGTGCAAAAAGAAATACAAAACTATTCCATAGAAAAAAATATGTCCTTTACAAAAGTACCCATTGAAGAAGCTTTAGAATATGCAGCTTTAGAATTTTCTTTTTCCTTTTGGCAATGGGGAGGAGATTGTAGTACCATTCCCAATGAGGATGCAAGTCCAAAAGAATTATTTGATTACATGAATAATATTGTTGGCATTAGCTTTTATGATGATAATACCTTTCACAGATTATTACCTTCATATTACCAACATATGGTTGAATTAGGATATTATGGATTTGATTTCACTCCTGTTGCAGATTTGTTAACCATTGTAAAAAACACTTCAAATAATCGGTTTGCCCCTAAAAACACTAATCTTACCTATAATCCTAACTACATAACACAAGTGCGTGATTATGTAGAAAACAAAGGGGATAATATTTTATACATTTATGGAGGGTATGATACTTGGGGTGCTTGTGCTCCAACACCAAAAACCTCAGTTGATGCTTTAAAGATGGTCTTAAAAGGAGGTTCTCATAGCACACGAATTAAGCATTTTTCTCCTGAGGATCAAGAAAGAATATACGTTAAGCTTCAAGAGTGGTTAGGAAAAAATGTTAAACTTAATCAATTGTAAGTGATTGTAATTTGTAAATTACAATTAACATCATCGTTTATAAAAACAAAAAGGACCTAGTTGATATTTTCTACATCAACTAAGTCCTTTTTAGTAAAGCCATTGATAGTTCACTGGAATAAATCAATGCAAACTAATTCTATTTATTTTCCGCCATAATTTTCCGTAATTTCGCCAATTAGTTTTAACTTATTGCTTCCTAATTATGCTAAAAGCTGATTTATCTAAAATTAACCCGAAAGAAAACATCATCATTAAAGGCGCAAAACTGCATAACCTTAAAAATATTGATGTAGTTATTCCTAGAAACAAACTAGTTGTGATTACTGGTTTATCCGGTTCTGGAAAATCATCATTGGCTTTTGACACTTTATATGCGGAAGGGCAACGACGTTATGTAGAAAGTTTATCATCATATGCAAGGCAGTTTTTAGGGAGACTAAACAAACCAAAAGTTGATTATATTAAAGGTATTGCACCGGCAATTGCTATTGAACAAAAGGTAAATTCTACCAACCCAAGAAGTACTGTTGGAACTACAACTGAAATTTACGATTACTTAAAATTACTGTTTGCCCGCATTGGTAGAACTTACTCTCCTATTTCAGGTAATAGGGTCAAAAAACATACGGTTAGCGATGTTATCAATTACTTAAAAACACTTGAAGACAATAATAAATTATTACTATTAGCACCTATTAAAGCTGAAGAATCAAGAACGCTTGAGCAAAAAGTAAAAATATTACAACAACAAGGTTTTTCTAGAGTAAAAGTTGATAATAACGTTATTAGAATTGAAGAGTTTAAAGATTCAAAAACTATAAGTAACATACATTTAGTTGTTGATAGGGTTATAATAAAACAAGATGATGAAGACTTTTATAATCGTTTAGCAGATGCCATACAAGTCGCTTTTTATGAAGGCAAAGGAAATTGTATCATCGAAAATATTACCACAGAAACGGCAACTCCTTTTAGTAACAAGTTTGAATTAGATGGGCTTACATTTTTAGAACCGAACACACATTTATTCAGTTTTAATAATCCATATGGAGCTTGTCCAACTTGTGAAGGATATGGTGATGTTGTTGGTTTAGATGCCACTTTGGTTGTTCCTGACACCTCACTTTCAATATTCGAAAACGCAATATTTTCTTGGAGAGGCGAAACCTTAAGCTGGTATCGTGATCAATTAGTAAATAGTGCTTATAAATTCGATTTCCCTATTCATAAACCATATTTTGAATTATCAGAAGAACAGAAAGAATTATTGTGGACTGGAAATAAACACTTTACTGGTTTAACCGAGTTCTTTAAAGAACTAGAAGAAAAGAGTTATAAAATTCAAAATAGAGTATTATTATCTCGTTATCGAGGGAAAACAAAATGTAATACTTGTTCCGGGAAACGATTACGCCCAGAAACAAATTATATAAAAGTAAATAATGTTTCAATATCAGACCTTGTTGAAAAATCAATAAAAGATTTAATTCCATTTTTCAATACACTCAAATTAGACGAGCATGATACCCAAATCGCTAAACGATTATTAACTGAAATCAATAACCGATTAGGATTCCTTGCCAATGTTGGCTTAGACTACTTAACAATAAACAGAAAATCAAATTCACTTTCAGGAGGAGAAAGTCAACGCATAAATTTAGCAACTTCTTTAGGAAGTAGTTTAGTAGGATCAATGTATATTTTAGATGAACCAAGTATTGGATTACACCCGAAAGACTCTGAAAAACTAATCACTGTTTTAAAATCATTACGTGATTTAGGAAACACCGTTATTGTAGTTGAGCATGATGAAGATATTATGAAAGCTGCCGATCAGATTATTGATATCGGCCCAGAAGCTGGAACTTTTGGAGGTGAAGTAGTTGCTTCTGGAACATTTCCTGAATTATTGCAATCCGATTCTCTTACAGCAAAATATTTAAATGAAAACTTAAAAATTGAAGTTCCTAAAAAACGAAGGGTTTCAAAAAATAACATCTACATAAAAGGAGCCAGAGAGAATAACCTAAAAAACATTGACGTTACTTTCCCATTAGATGCATTAACCGTGGTTACAGGAGTTTCTGGTAGTGGAAAAAGTACGCTAATAAAAAACATTCTTTATCCTGCTTTACATAAAGAGTTAGGTGGCTATGGGATAAAACCTGGAGAATTTACAAGTATCACAGGGAACTACAGCCATATTAAAAATATTGAGTTTGTTGATCAAAATCCAATTGGGCGCTCTTCAAGGTCAAATCCGGTTACTTATATTAAAGCTTATGATGACATTAGAGCTTTATTTGCTAGTCAAAGCGTTTCACAAATAAGAAACTATCAACCAAAGCATTTTTCTTTTAATGTTGATGGAGGACGATGCGAAGTTTGTAAAGGAGAAGGTGAAGTAACTATTGAAATGCAATTCATGGCTGACGTTCATTTAGAATGTGATGTCTGTAAAGGAAAACGTTTTAAGAAAGAAGTATTAGAAGCAACTTTTGACGGCAAATCAATACATGATATTTTAACCATGACTATTGATGATGCATTGGACTTTTTCAAACACAACGAACAATCTAAAATAGCAAATAAACTACAACCTTTACAAGATGTTGGTTTGGGTTATGTGCAATTAGGACAATCCTCTTCTACCCTATCTGGTGGTGAAGCACAACGTATTAAATTAGCTTCCTTTTTAGTGAAAGGAAAAACAAAAGATAAAGTATTATTTATTTTTGATGAACCTACTACAGGGTTACATTTTCATGATATTCAAAAATTATTAACTTCATTTAATGCCTTACTAGATAAAGGGCATTCTATTATTGTGATTGAACACAACTTAGAACTAATAAAATGCGCCGACTACATTATTGATCTTGGTCCTGAGGGAGGTGATTTTGGTGGTGAATTGTTGTTTTCTGGAACTCCAGAAGAATTAGTAAAAAGTAAAAAATCCGTTACTGGTATTTATTTAAAAGATAAAATATAACATTCTTAAAATCGCTTCTACTCCTTTGTTTAAAAGGAATAGAAGCCTTATTTTACCCTCTTTAAAACCTCCTTTTTCAATAGTGCTTAAAAATTCTTGGCACGCTCTTTGAAATTCATAACACATATAGCGTAAACCGAAAAGCTAAAAATGAGTAGGTAAATTCTAAATTTGAATGTTATGAAAAACAATATCTTATTAATAGCCCTTATTTTAGGAGTATTTACATTTGCAAATACAAACGAAGTAAACAACAAAAGAATAAATAACACAGACGCATCTAGATACAGCTACATGCAACCTTTGAAGTTTATTGAACGTGGAGTTGAGTTTTATGTTTTTCCAAACGGTGAGTTTGATTTTAACACACACCCAAGATACAATAGACCAAGAACTCATGGAGTAAGCATAAATATTACACATGGTGCCCCAAGTGTTATTCACAGTTCTTATTATGGTAATAACCGTAGCAACAGAGGTGTTAGAATAGAGCATGATTATCTAGGGCGTGTAAGACGTATAGGAAGTGTATTTATCAATTATGATAGTCGCAGTAGAATAAAACGTATTGGATCTGTATACATGAACTACCGTCGTCATTTATTAGCTAACATTGGTGGGTTGCGTATTTTCTACTCTAGGAATGGTAGAATACATAGAACTACTGGAGCTATTAAACACAATATGGGATGTCATTTCTGTGGAATGAACAACTGTTCTACAAATCATTACGGAAATAATCATGGTCACGGTCATAATAATTATGATAACCACAATGATTATGGAGATTATAATGATCATGGGAATTATGATAATAATCAATATTACTACAGAAAAGGAAATAAAAAATCTAAAAAGAATAAAAGATAATAACGATTTGGTTGGTTAGTTTGAAAAAGCTCTTGATGTACACTCGTACAGAAAGAGCTTTTCTTTTTAATATCCCTCATAAAAAAAAGAAGTAACTAAACCTAGTTACTTCTTTTTTCATCTTCAATAGTAAATATAATAATTATTACTTAAGGAGTACTTTAATCGTTTTTTGAGCAGACTCGAGTTGTAATTTCAAAAAATATACTCCTTTCGAAAATTTCGATAAATCAATACTATCAGATGTTTTTCCTTTACTTAATAACTGCCCTAAATTATTACGTACACTATAATTATATGAGTTATGAGTTGCGTTACTTATATACACAAAGTCAGAAGTAACCGTAGGATACACTATCAACTTCTCTAGACTTGAGAATTCTTCATTTGCTAAAACATTCCAATTATCAGCAGCAGCTGGACCATTCCATAGTACTGTTGCTAAATACGGATTATCAATAAACGGATTTCTATTTCCCTGAATACCTTCTAACAAATCATTTCTGCTAATTTCATAAGGAGAAACTGGATCTTCTTGATTCCATTCTAAGAATATATCTGGCATATCCGCAGAATAGGTTGTACTTCCAACCCCAACTGCGGTAGCTATACACTGAGTAGGATAACGCACATACATATACATAATCATTCTTGCCACATCTCCACGCCACTCATCACCTGGATACCAATTACCCACAGTTGGAGTTATTGCTGAATTACCTACACCATCCTCATACGGCCTGTTGTTACGAGAACTATTCATTTGTCCATCACAAGCACGCAAATTATGCGCATCGGTTCCTGCTCCAGGATCATCAGTTTCTAAGACTGGAGTAGCTAATGATTTTGGGTATACGTGTTCCCTATTCCATAGTCCATTACACCCTGATTGATGGCATGAATCAGCTTCATCCCTTATCCTATCATCCTTAGTTACTGTATCACCTGCATCATTTGGTATAGCATCATAACCATACATCAATAATACATTTGTATTCGTAACATCATCTGGATCTAAATCGGTTAATTTTAAAGCATCCCAAACATCTAAAGAGCTTGACGTATAATAAATTTCTGTAGTGTGTGTATTTGTAATTAAAGTGGTTAATTGCGTTTTTAGCGCATCGCCAGTTTGATTAAAATCAACGCCAGAATAATAAGATGGGATTTGAGAAAAACTTAGTAATGGGAATACTAAAAAGAGTACTATTTTTTGCATTTCAAGTAATTTGGGCAAAGCAAATAAACACTTTTTTTACTAACCCTACTATTTTAATAGACAAACGACTCAGTTTTTCTTTAAAAACACACGTTTTTCCTTAAAAGCACACAGCTACATTAATAAAAAACACATATTATTAAATAGCTACGGAAGAACATCTACTAATTTACTTGTCAAATTTTTTCTATGATATTGCTGAATTCTAATACCATTAGCTTTTAAAAGTCCTTTTTGATATGCTTCAAAATAAGAATTTATTTTTGCTTTGATCAACTCTTTTTCATTAGCATGATAACTAAAACAACTTCCAGTATTTGTTTGAGTGATAATACTTTTAAAATCTGCATTTTCTGGTCCAAATCCTATAATTGGCCTGTTAGATTGTAAATACTCAAATAACTTCCCAGGAATGATGCACTTTGTTATGGAAGAATCAATCTCAATCAATAATAATACTTGAGAAACTCGCTGTTGTATTTGAGCTTCTTCATGCGAAACATACCCCAGTACATTTACATAATTTTCTAATCCAGATACTGTAATTGATGCTAATACATCGTTACTTACAGCTCCAATAAGTTTTAATTCAAAATTAGCTTTAAAATCATTGTTTTCCTCTATTAATTCTGCTAATGAATCCCAAAGTACTTTTGGATTTCTACCTGTTAATAATGAACCAATATGTGATAATGTGAATTTAGTATCAAGTGATAATGATTTTAAAGTTACATCATCAAAACCATTAGTGATAACAGTAATTGGTTTATCTGTGATTGCTTCAAATTCCGTTTTAGTGGAAGGACTCGTTACTAAAATAGTATCTGCTGTTTGCAACACTTCTTTTTCAAACAACTTGTGTTTTTGTTGAGAAGCAGTAGATAGTTTCATTTTATCGTGATAACCAATGGTTGTCCAAGGGTCACGAAAATCAGCAATCCAATTTATATTCAGTTGTTTTTTAATTTCTAGTCCTATTAAATGTAAACTATGTGGCGGACCAGTAGTTATAATTGTTTCAATAGCATTTTCCTCTATGTATTTAGACAAATACTTTACTGAGGGCTTTACCCAAAACTTACGTGCATCTGGTATAAAAAAATTACCTCTAATGTATAATAATAGCTTCTCTACAAATGATTGCTTTTTGGTGTTGATTAACCCAGAAGCAATTGTTTTTGTTTTCTTTTTAGAAAATAATGAAGCCCATTGATACGGCTCAAAAATTGGTTGTTTTAGTATGGTAACCTCCTCTGAAACTTCTTTAACTAAATTATCATCTAATAACGGATAACTTGGATTTTCTGGACAATATACAATTGGTTCAACTCCAAACTCCGGTAAGTACTTTACAAACTTCAACCAACGCTGAACACCAGGACCTCCTGCAGGTGGCCAGTAATATGTTATAATGAGTACTTTTTTAGACATAAACTCAGTAAGATATTACATCTCTTTTTTCTTCTTAAACTCGTAAAATAATCCACCTAAAACCAATAATAGTAAACCGACTGATGAAGCCAATGCAATACTACTTCCCGTTTTAATTACTTGAGGTTCAAATTTGAAATCAATAGAGTGTTTTCCTTTAGGGATTTCTAACCCTCTTAATAAATAGTTTGTTCTAAAGTGTGGTTTTAATTCACCGTCAATATAAGCATTCCACCCATTTTCATAATAAACTTCAGAAAACACCGCTAATCCATCATTTGTATTTGAAGTTTCATACACTAAATGATTTGGTTTGTATGATTTCAAATTAATTGAAGCTAATGAATCTAAGGTATAAACTTGTTCCAATTCTGTTTGTCCTAACTGTACAACTGCTTGTTTCTTTAAATTCAAAGTATCAAGCAATATAATTTCTTCATCAGCAGTTTCAACAGTTTTTAATTCTTCTACAAACCAAGCATTACCATTTGCATATGGATTATTTAGAGCTACTTTTCTCCCTTCATTGTCCTGAATAACATACTTCACATTCAGCATATTCACAACTCTAATGTTATTTCTACTTACATAAAACTCAAAAATATCTTCTGCTCTTTTTGGCTTAGCAGCATGATATCCACCAAATGCTTTATGAAAATAAGATGTCCTTGCATTGCTAAATGAACTCGTACTAAAATCTAACACTCTGTAGTGAGAAGTATCCTCCTGTATTCTTTTATCTGCTTCAGTAATTTGAAATGGTTCGTTTACATATCTTGCAGATACAAAATTATCAGAATTCACATAACGCCTATCAACTCCAACTAAATCAAATACAATTAAGCACCCAATAACCAATAAAACAATATTTTCCTTTACTTTATCTTTTAAATACATCCATAATATTACTGCACTTAACAATACAAGAGTTAAGGTTCTTAATACATCTGTTGTAAATATTGATTCTCGTTGTTCCTTTATCATATTTAAGAAGTCAGGACCGTAATTTTTTAGCAAATCACTATCTCTATTTCCTACAAAATCAAATAAAGTTCCTTTCAGTAAGTAAAAGCCAATTGCTAATCCGGCTGTAATACCTACAGTATATTTTAAAACTTTTAATTTTTCTTCTTTTTGCTCAAAGTTATTTAAGAATTTATGCAATCCAAAAATTGCTAAAATCGGAATCACTAATTCTACGATAACTTGCATTGAAGAAACTGCTCTGAAATTATCATAAAACGGCACATAATCAATAAAGAAATTGGTCAATACACTAAAGTTTTTTCCCCATGATAATACTAGTAATAAACCTCCTCCGAATAAAATCCATTTTTTCAAACGACCTTTAACTAAAAAAACACCAAGGACAAACAAAAATATCACTACAGCTCCAATATATGCTGGGCCAGAGACCCCAGGTTGATCAGACCAATACATAAATTGACCTGCGTATTGCTGCGCCTCTTTAGCAGAAATACCAAACATTCGCTGCATTTTCTTAACTACAAGAGCATCTTTCTTTATCGGTTCACTATTAGACCCTCCATATAAACCAGGGACAAATAAATTTAAGCTCTCACCTATTCCGTAACTCCAATGAGTAATATATTCCTTACTCAAACCTCCTGTAACTTCTTTTGGAGAACCATCAGGATTTATTGTCAATACACTTTTACTTCTGGTACTTTCTTTTTTATATTCTAATGAAGCCATCAAGTTAGTTGCATTTAACCCTAATGAAAACACAACAGCAGTTATCATCACAGCAATTGATGTAAAAAAATGTTTTAGTTCTTTCTTTTTTACAGCATCAATTAAATACACCAATCCAATAACTAATACTAATAGTAATAAGTAATAGGTCATTTGAGGATGGTTCGCATTTAATTCTAATCCCATTGTAACTGCCATAAGAATAAATCCGGGCAAATACTTCTTTCTAAATACTAAAAATATACCAGATAATACTAATGGAAAATATGCAATTGCATGTAATTTACTATTGTGACCAGCTCCTAAAATAACTAAAAAATATGTTGAAAAACCAAAGGCAAAACCGCCTATTAATGCATAGCGCCAATCAACTTTTAATACCAATAGCAGCACATAAAAACCTATAAAACACAAAAAAACATAATCTGCTGGTCGTGGTAAAAATCGTAATAAATGATCTAATTTTTTAATATAATTATGCGGGTATTTTGCACCTAACTGATAGGTTGGCATACCACCAAATGCAGCATCTGTCCAATACGTTTCTTTTTCTGCTGTTTTATTAAAATCTTTAAATGATTTTGACATTCCAATATATTGTGAAATATCATGCTGCTTGATTTGTTTCCCTTGCAACACAGGAGAAAAATACAATACTGAAGCAACTACAAATAATAGCACAGCTACAATATGCGGAAGAAATTGTTTTAAGTTGAAGTTCATTTGGTTAGTAAGGTTAGGTTTTACTCTATTTCTTCAAAATCAATATAGTCCCCTACTTTTTTAGTAGATTTCTTTTTATGAATTGACTCCTTAGGAGTTTCTTTTTCTTGTTGTGTTTGGTGTTGACCAAATTGCTCTTTCACCTTTTGCTCCATTTTATTAGCAGCATATTTCATTAAAAAAGGAGCGAAAATTCGCATTAAAAATTTACCAACGTAATAAACGGCTATGATAATAAATATTGTTCTTAACAACTGCATATTTTATTCTATTCTTTTAATCTAAACATTAATCCAATTAGTGGACATTTCTCCTGCGGTATTACTTTACAGAAATAAAAATTGTTACTATGTAATAGTTTCAAATTTCTCTGAAGACAATAATTATACCTATATACAAAACTACATAAAAATAGCTATGCACAAAGTTGATAACACTTTTTTAACTACTGTTACGTTATATTTTAAAAGAAAATGTATTTTTATATCCATAATACACCAAAATCATATACTATGCCCATATTCAGAGTTCTAATTATCTCCATATTTGTTTGCAGCTTTACTGCTCATGCACAATATACCGAGACCATAAATTCTAATAGACCTGGGGCTTCATCAGGAGCCTACTCAGTTGGAATAAATGTTATACAAGCCGAAGGAGGTATAACTTACGTGAAAAACAAACATGAGTTACGAAAGCAAGATTTTGGAGCTACTGGATTAGACTATGAATTCCGGTATGGAATATGGAAAGAAGCTTTAGAAATAAACTTAAGTGGAGCTTTTCAATTTGGAAATATTACTGATAATGTTACAGGAACTAAAACATCTCTTGGAAATTTTAAAATAAATACGTTAGGAGCTAAATATTTGTTTTACGATCCATACAGAAAGAAAGATGGTCAAGCAGAAGAAAAACCTAATTTATACAGCTGGCATGCAAATCATAAATTTGCATGGAAAACATTACTTCCATCTGTTGCTGTATATGCTGGAATGAACTTTAATTTAACAAATACTCCTTTTGTTTATGGAAGTAATTTCAATTTTAGTAATTTAGAAGAACCTACAATGTCTCCTAAAATCATGATCATTACACAGAACAATTGGTCTGGAGGCTGGGTGTTTACTATGAACTTTATTGGTGATAGAGTTTTTATGACAGATTTCCCTATATATTCTTACATATTGACACTTACTCATGCATTAAACGAAAAATCTGCTGTTTTTGCAGAGCATCAAGGAATTATAAATGATGTATATGCTGATTCACTATTCAGGTTTGGTGGAGCATATTTATTATCGAAAGATATTCAGTTAGATGCAGGACTTACTTTAAACACAAAAAACACTCCTTCTGTGTTTGGCGTAAATGTTGGATTTTCTTACCGAATGGATTTCCATAAAGATCCTGAAAACAATAATGACGCTGATGACGAAAAAGAGCGTAAAGACAATGCCTCAGGAAAAAACAGAAAAAAGAAGAAAGGTAAAAAAGATGGAGGAGGAGAAAAAGAAAAGAAAAACAATAAAGACGAAATAGATTTTGATGATTAAATCCATTTAGATATTTACACTTAAAACTGCTAGTATTACTAAATTCTAGCAGTTTTTTTTTGCTCAAAAACTGCCAATAAAAAAAACATAACTTCTTGTTAATTAAATAAATATCTTTTAAAATCCATAAAAAGTCACTATCTTTAGTAAGCAATATACAATTATTGAGTTTCTCTAATTCAATATCACTATTATAAAACCATTCTTTTCTCCCTAGAAAAATTGAATTAGTGTAATTTATTACATCATCTATTAATTGATCTTTTAAATCTAGAACAAAATGAAAAAAGTAGCAATTCTATTATCCGTATTTTTTATTGGTTTTTCTCAAGCACAAACACAAACTGACCAAAATATTCAAGTAAAAAAAGAAAGTGAAAAAAAAAATCAAGCAGATCCTGATGCTCGTGTTTTTGTTATTGGGAAACAGCAAAAAGCTTTGCCAAATAATAAATCTATAATGACAAAAGAAGAGGCTCTTAAAAATAAAAAAGGGTATAAAAGAGTTAACATGGCTCTCAATAAAAAAAGAAAAACTGAGAAGCGAAAAGAAAGAAAAACTTTAAGAGCTCAAAACAAAGTGTTAAATAAATATATTAAAGAAGGTGAAAAGAGGCAAAAAAAAATAAAGAAGGAGTCTCATAAGGCAAATTAACAATAGCCTTTTAATATCACCTTAAAAAAACCAACCTTCTAACAACCGTTTTTAACTTTTAAATCCATAAAAAACCGTTATCTTTGATATAATACTATTATATTGGCTACCTACACAAATATCAACCCAATTTGCTAATATAAGATCATATTTTTCTTCCCAGAAAGATTCACTATCACTATTTATTGATCTTAAAATTGGGGACACATGAACAATATAATTATTTTAACTTCCGTACTATTTACAAGCTTTACGATTGCTCAATCATCCGACAGGTTAAAAAATACTGAAATTCAACAGTTAAAAACAGCGTATTTTCAAAACCTACGTACCAACCAAGATGCTAGAGTATTTTCTATTAACAAACAACGCAAAACTTATGTATATAAGAAATTTACTAATCACAAAATTACTACAGAAACGAGTTTCATCAAGGATAGTATAAGGCGAGATATCTTCAGAAAAAATATTTTGTACGATCATAAAGTTAAAAAAATAAATCATTCCTTAACCTTAACAAACACACTTGGTTACAGAAGGATAAATAGCGTGTTTGACAAACTAGAACGAGAAGAAAAAAAGAAGCGCTTAGAAAATGAAAATATCCAAGAAATCAGTATTAGAAGTAACAAAAAGAAAACAAAAATTAAAATTAAAAAAGAGCTACTAAAATCTAAAATAGAATCACGGAATAACTTGCTAAAAAAGAAGTATGCAATTCCAAATAAAAATAAGTTATAACAAGAAAAGAGTAACCAAATGGTTACTCTTTTATACTTTAAATGGAGATAGTAATTATTCACCCATTGCCGCTGAAAGTGCAGCTGACATTTTTTTATAAGTACCGTTTTCTAAACGCTCTCTGATTCCAGAGAAAGCATTTAACGTAATTTCAATATCTTCCATTGTATGAGATGTTGTTGGAATTAAACGTAATAATATCATTCCTTTTGGTATAACCGGATAAACTACTATAGAACAAAATACTCCAAAGTTCTCTCTTAAATCTTTTACAAGAGCCATTGCTTCAGGAATACTTCCTTTTAAGTATACTGGAGTAATACATGTTTCAGTAGTTCCTAAATCAAATCCTCTTTCACGTAAACCTCCTTGTAAAGCTCGTACATTATCCCATAGCCTTTCTTTAAGCTCTGGCATCGTTTTTAACATCTCTAAACGTTTTAACGCTCCTACAACCAATTGCATCTGTAATGATTTAGCAAACATTTGAGAACGCATGTTGTATTTCATGAAATCGATGATTTCCTTATCAGCTGCAAAAAATGCTCCTGTACTTGCCATAGATTTTGCAAAAGTTGCAAAATACACATCAATACCATCTTGACATCCTTGCTCTTCACCTGTTCCAGCACCTGTTTTACCAAGTGTACCAAAACCATGTGCATCATCAACTAATAAACGGAAATTATATTTTTCTTTAAGCGCTATAATCTCTTTAAGCTTTCCTTGCTCTCCTCGCATTCCAAAAACACCTTCAGAAATCAAAAGAATTCCTCCACCTGTTTTTTCAGCAAGCTTTACAGCTCTACCTAAATTTTTCTCTATACTTTCAACATCATTATGACGGTACGTAAAACGTTTTCCCATATGTAAACGTACACCATCGATAATACATGCATGTGCATCTACATCATAAACAATAATATCATCTTTAGTTACTAAAGAATCTATTGCAGAAACCATTCCTTGATATCCAAAATTTACTAAATAAGCAGCTTCCTTCTCTACAAAATCAGCTAATTCATCTTGTAATTTTTCGTGTAATTCTGTATGACCAGACATCATTCTAGCCCCCATTGGGTATGCTGAACCGTACTTCACCCCCGCTTCTCCATCAACTTTTCTAACTTCTGGATGATTTGCAAGACCTAAATAATCATTGATACTCCAAGTAACAACCTCTTTCCCTTGAAATTTCATTCTGTTTGAAATTTCTCCTTCAAGCTTTGGGAATACGAAATACCCTTCAGCTTGCTCTGCCCATTTACCTAGAGGTCCTTTATCTTTATAGATTTTCTCAAATAAATCTCTCATTAATATCAATTTTAGATTTTACAAATGCGAAAATAATTAAAATACACCGCTTTTCATAATATTTTCACCAACAAAAAAGCACCAACTGGGTAGTTGATGCTTTTAAATTCAATATATAATGTGTGTTTTTTTACTTTACGTATTCTATTTTCTTTGGATTTTCTTCTTGAACTGAATCGAAAAACCCTTGATCTTCCATCCATTTGTCATTATAGATTTTACTCATATAACGAGATCCATGATCTGGTAATATCACTACAACATTACTATCTTCTCCAAATATTCCATTTGCATCATACTGTCTTACAGCTTGCATAGCAGCTCCACTTGTATATCCTACAAACAAACCTTCTAACCTAGCTAACTCTCTTGCTGTATGAGCACTTTCTTGGTCAGTAACTTTCATGAATTCATCTATCATATCAAAATCTGTAGCTGAAGGAATTAAATTTTTTCCTAAACCTTCAATTCTGTATGGATAAATTTCATCTTTATCAAACTCACGAGTTTCATGAAAGCTTTTTAATACTGAACCAAAAGCATCAACTCCTAGTATTTTAATATCCGGATTTTGTTCTTTTAAATATTTTGCAGCTCCTGAAATTGTTCCTCCAGTACCACTACAAGCTACTAAATGTGTAACTTTACCATTAGTCTGATTCCAAATCTCTGGACCAGTTGAGTGATAGTGAGCATCAATATTTAATTCATTAAAATATTGATTAATATATACCGACCCTTTAACTTCCTTATGCAACCTTTTTGCAACTTCGTAATACGATCTTGGATCATCAGCACTAACATTTGCAGGGCAAACATATACTTTTGCTCCCATAGTACGTAACATATCTATTTTATCAGGAGAAGATTTAGAACTAACTGCCAAAATACATTCATATCCTTTAATAATGCTGACCATTGCAATACTAAACCCTGTGTTACCAGAAGTAGTTTCTATAATTGTATCTCCAGGTTTAATTAAACCTTTCTTTTCTGCTTGTTCTAATATATATAAAGCAATTCTATCTTTTGATGAATGTCCTGGGTTAAAAGCTTCAACTTTTGCGAAAAAGTTTCCCTTTAAACCTTTCGTTATTTTTTGTAATTGTATTAACGGAGTGTTTCCTATTAAATCTAAAACACTATTATATGCTTGAATTTCTTCTCTCATAAATAATTTTAATATTGTACAGCTTTATATTTTACTTATAAAACAACCGGACAAAGATACTATTTTTTTTCTACTTGGTTATTCCTTCCAAATCTAACATAAAGGCATATTCTTCTGCAACCTCTTTCAAAGCCTCAAACCTACCAGAAGCGCCACCATGGCCAGAATCCATATCACACTTGAATAACAACAAGTTATCATCCGTCTTTAATTCTCTTAATTTTGCAGTCCATTTTGCCGGTTCAAAATATTGCACTTGAGAATCGTGAAAACCTGTCAATATTAAAGTATTCGGATATACTTGCTTTACAACATTATCATAAGGTGAATACGATTTTATATAATCATAATATCCTTTTTCATTAGGATTTCCCCACTCATCATACTCTCCTGTTGTTAGAGGAATTGAATCATCCAACATAGTAGTTACAACATCTACAAATGGCACAGATGCTACTACTCCATTATAAATTTCTGGGTTCATATTCATAATTGCTCCCATCAATAAACCACCTGCACTTCCTCCCATTGCATATAGATGATTTTCAGAAGTATATTTTTTTTCTATTAAATATTTAGAGCAATCAATAAAATCAGTAAACGTATTTATTTTGTTATACAGTTTCCCATCTTCATACCAATTTCTACCTAAATACTCACTTCCTCTAATATGAGCAATTGCAAATACAAAACCTCTATCCAGTAAACTCAAACGAGTAAAACTAAATCCATCAGAAATTGTATGCCCATATGAACCATAAGCATATTGTAATAACGGTGTATTTTCTGTTAATTTAGTATCCTTTTTATATACAAGTGATATAGCTACTTTTTTACCATCACGTGCAGTTGCCCATACCCTTTCTGAAGTATAATTATCTTTATCAAACTTACCTCCTAAGACTTCTTGTTCCTTTTTCACTTCTTTTACTTTAGTCTCCATATTGAAATCTATCGTTGAAGCTGGAGTTGTTAAAGAGTTGTACCCGTAACGTAAAATATCAGTATCAAAATCAACATTTACTGATGTATAAGCTGAATAGGTTTCATTATCAAATGGTAAATAATATGAATTAGTACCATCCCAACGAGTTATTTTAATTTTTGACAACCCATTTTCTCGTTCACTAACAACCAAATAATCTTTAAATATCTCAATATCTTCTAACAAAACATCTTTCCTATGAGGAATGAAATCTTTCCAACTTTCTTGATTAGTTTTATTTTCAGAAGTAACCATTAACTTAAAGTTTGTCGCTTTATCTTTATTAGTTATTATATAAAACTTATCATCAAAATGAGCAATATCATACTCTAAGCCTCTTTCCCTCGGTTGAAACATTTTAAAATCTCCTTCTGGATCATTAGCTTTTAGTATTCTATATTCATTAGTTAATGTACTACTAGAACCTATAATGATGTATTTTTTAGATTTTGATTTAAATACAAAAGTGCTAAATGTATCATCTTTTTCATGGTATATTTCCTTATCATTCTTAGGGTTATCATTTAAAAAATGTTTGTAAATTTTATCTGAACGCAAAGTCTCATCATCTTTTCTAGTATAAAACAAAGTCATATTATCACTTGCCCAAGTAGAACCTCCTGTAGTATTTTCAATTTTATATGGTAATACTTCACCAGTTTCGATATTTTTAATCTCAATTGTATATTGTCTCCTACTTACTTTATCAACACCATAAGCCACAAATTTATTATTCGGACTAATACTAAATGTGTTCAAATTAAAATATGCTTCTCCTTCAGCCATCACATTGCAATCAAACAATACTTCCTCCGTTGCTGTTAAAGAACCTTTTTTTCTAGTGTATATTGGGTAATCCTTACCTATTTCAAACTTAGTAATATACCAATATCCATTTAACTTATAAGGAACAGATGAATCATCTTCTTTTATCCTTGATTTCATCTCCTCAAATAATTCTGCTTGAAAATCTTTCGTATGAGAAGTCATTTTATTGTAATAATCATTCTCTCTCTCTAAATAATCAATTACCTCTTCATTCTCTTTTTCATTAAGCCAATAATAATCATCAACCCTAACATCATTGTGTATTTTAAATGTTTTGGCTTTTTTATCAGCTATTGGAGGTATTATATTCGAAACTGTTTTCATAGGGACATCTTTTTTACAAGCAGTTGCAAAAATAATGGTTACTATAAGTACTGAAAGCTTTTTTATCATTTTATTTCCTATTTTTGGCTTATAAATTTAATAAAACTATTCACTAATTATAAAATTTAATAAAAATGTTTGGAGATTTAATGGGTATGATGGGTAAAATAAAAGAAACCCAAGCTAAAGTTGAAGAAACTAAAAAAAGATTAGATACTGTATTAATTGATGAAAATAGCTCTGATAACTTATTAAAAACGACGTTGACGGCTAATAGAATTATAAAAAACATTGAAATTGATGCTTCTTTATTAGAAGATAAAGAGCAACTAGAAGATTACTTAGTTCTTACTTTAAACAAAGCTATCAAAAAAGCTTCCGATATAAACGACGCTGAACTTGGTGCAGCTGCAAAAGACGGAATGCCAGACATCCCTGGAATGGATATGTTTAAATAATTTTGACAATTCTCTTATCAAAAAGCCCGCTAATTAGCGGGCTTTTTGATAAGAGAATGAACCACAAATAATTACTGATATATGAAATTATTTTATTGTTTTCAATACGTTCAAACAATTATTATGCATTACATCTGTATAATCTAAATGTGTTACCATTCTTAATTTTCCGTCTCCCATACTTACCATCAAAATATTATTCTGTTTCATCTTATCCAAAAACTCATTCTCATCAACCCCTTCTTTTAAATAAAAAATAACAATATTAGTTTCTACAGGCTCTACGTTAATCACAAAATTACATTCACTAAGTACTTCTGATAACTTCTTTGCTTTTTTATGATCCTCAGTCAATCGATTTACATTATTATCTAAAGCATAAATTGCAGCTGAAGCCAAATACCCTGCTTGACGCATACCTCCACCAAATAGTTTTCTAATACGTAGTGCTTTTGTCATAGCAACTTTAGTTCCGATTAATAATGACCCCACTGGCGCACCAAGTCCTTTTGACAAACAGATTGATATGGTATCAAATAATTCTCCATATTGTTTTGGCGTTTCCTTATTAACTACTAAAGCATTAAACAATCGTGCACCATCTAAATGATATGCTAACTCATTTTCATCACACACTTGCTTTATTTTTTTTAATTCTTCAAAATCCCAACATGCCCCACCTCCTTTATTCGTTGTGTTTTCAATACAAACTAAACTCGAAAGTGCTAAATGAATATTATCCTTAGGTGTAAGTGCTTTTTCTAGTTGAGATGCCGTAAACATTCCTCTATCACCATCTATTAATGAACACGTAACTCCAGAATTAAATGCTACTCCTCCACCTTCAAAATTATACACATGTGCATATTTATCACAATATAATTTATCGCCTGGTTGCGTATGTACTTTAATTGCAACTTGATTAGCCATAGTTCCGGAAGGAAAAAACAAAGCCGCTTCCATTCCAAATAACTTTGCTACTTTATCCTGTAATTCGTTTACAGTTGGATCATCGCCAAATACATCATCACCAACATTTGCTTGCATCATAGTAGCTAACATTTCTTTACTAGGTCGTGTAACAGTATCACTTATTAAATTTATTTCCATAATCAATCTTGATGTTCTATTTTTGTGAATAAATGTAATCAATATTTATGATATCCTCAGAACAAACCAAAGACATTATTGAACGATTAGGTGCTTTAAAAAAGTACTTAGCAATAGATGCTAAAAAGGTTGAAATCGCTAATGAGGAAGAAAAAACTTTTAACCCTGATTTTTGGAATAACCCGAAAGAAGCTGAATTGATAATGAAATCGCTTAGGGTTATCAAAAAATGGGTATCTGATTACGAATTTGCTCAACAACTAATTGATGATTTACAAATTTTAATTGAGTTTTACGGAGAAGGTGAAGTTGAGGAATCTGAAGTTACTTCACAATACACCAAAGCAAGTACATTAATTGAAGATTTAGAGTTTAAAAACATGCTTTCGGAAGAAGGTGATTCAATGAGTGCAGTATTACAAATTACTGCTGGTGCTGGAGGAACTGAAAGTTGTGATTGGGCAGAAATGTTACTTCGTATGTATTTAATGTATTGCGAAAATCAAGGTTTTAAAGTTAAAGAGTTAAACCATCAATCTGGCGATGTTGCTGGTATTAAGACAGTAACTATTGAAATTGAAGGAGATTTCGCTTTTGGCTGGCTAAAAGGTGAAAATGGTGTACACAGGTTAGTTCGTATTTCTCCTTTTGATAGTAATGCCAAAAGACATACTTCTTTTGCTTCTGTTTATGTTTACCCTCTTGCTGATGACACTATTGAAATTAACATCAACCCTGCAGACATAGAAATTGTCACTTCCCGATCAAGTGGTGCTGGAGGACAGAATGTAAACAAAGTAGAAACAAAAGTTCAGTTAAAGCATAAACCTTCTGGCATTCAAATATCCTGTTCGGAAACAAGGTCACAGCAAGATAACAGAACTCGTGCTATGCAGATGTTAAAATCTCAATTGTATGAAATTGAACTAAAAAAACAACAAGCTGCTCGATCGACAATTGAAGATGGTAAGATGAAAATTGAATGGGGTAGTCAAATACGAAATTATGTATTACACCCGTATAAATTAATAAAAGATGTTCGTTCTGGGCATGAAACAGGTAATACTGATGCAGTATTGAATGGAAAAATAGATCCATTCCTAAAAGCATATTTAATGTTTATGGGACAAAAAGAAATCGATCCAAACACCATATAAAAATGATAAAAATATACCATAATAATCGTTGTAGTAAATCTAGATGCGGAGTTGAACTACTAAAAAACTCAGGTAAAGAATATGAAATTGTTAAGTATTTAGAAAACGCTCCTACAATTGAAGAGCTTAAAATCATTATAAAACTTCTAAGAATCTCACCAATTGATTTAGTTCGTAAAAATGAAACCATTTGGAAAGAAAACTATAAAGGGAAAGATTTAAGCGATGCTGATATTATTTTAGTAATGACTAAAAATCCCAAATTGATTGAACGCCCAATAGTCATAAACGGCAATAAAGCGGTAATTGGTAGACCCACAGAATTAATTTCAGATATTATTTAATCATTCAAAAAGGAAACCATTAGATTTCCTTTTTTTTATATCATCAAATTCTCATATCATCAATCATTAACAGAGATTTAACAGAATACTCCCTACAACAGTTGTAATTTTGCTTTCTAAATTTTCAACTATGAAACTTGTATTCAACCTAAGTGTTGTTTTTTTAATATTCACAACTACTCTTTCTTTTTCTCAAAAAAAAACTCAGAATAGTACTTTTCTAGTTTCAGGAAAAATTACTGATAAAGAAACGAATCAACCCCTAGAATACGCAACAATTATATTAAAAAACAATTCCACTAAAGAAATAACAGGTGGAATATCTACTGAAAATGGAACCTTCAACATAGACACGAAAAAAGGAACTTACAACATTACTATAGAGTTTTTAGGTTTTAAACCAATCTCAATTAATAATAAAGAGATTCTAAAAAACATAGTCTTAGGTACAATTGCCTTAGATACTGATGCCGATAACTTAGACGAAATAGAAATTATTGCAGAAAAAAGCACTGTAGAAATTCGACTTGATAAAAAAATATATAATGTTGGAAAAGACATGACTGTAAAAGGAGGTTCAGCCTCTGATGTACTAGATAATGTTCCCTCAGTTACAGTTGACATAGAAGGAAATGTTTCTTTACGTGGGAATGAAAACGTTAGAATATTAATTAATGGTAAACCTTCTGGCTTAGTTGGTGGTGCAGATGCATTGCGTCAACTGCCTGCTGATGCAATACAAAAAGTAGAAGTAATTACTTCCCCATCTGCTCGCTATGATGCAGAAGGTACTGCAGGTATTTTAAATATTATACTTCGTAAAGGGAAAGCTCTAGGGTTCAACGGTTCATTTAGTTTAAACACAGGAATACCGACAAATTTTGGTGCTTCAACTAATTTAAATTATAGGACTGAAAAAGTAAATTACTTCTCAACTTTTGGTTATAATTATAATGATTCACCTGGTAATGCATATTTTGAAACAAAAGATATTGCTAATTTTCCAAGCGAATATTTTATAGTTGAAAACAGAATATATGATCGAGAACGTAAAAACTTTAATTCACGTTCTGGGTTAGAATACTTTCTTACTGACAACGCATCAATTACAGGAAGCGTATTATTTAGAAATTCTGATCGCTTTACAGAAACTAAAATAAATACTACTAGCGAATATGAAACTCCATCTAATAACTCTTTCAAAATCAGAAATGAATTAGAGGATGATTTAGACAAACAAATAGAGTTTAATTTAAATTTTACTCAAAATTTTAAAACAAGTGGTCACAAATTAACTTTTGACTTTAAGCATGAAATAAATAATGAAGAAGAGTTAGCTACGCAAACAGGAACACAATTCATACCGGTTTTAAGCACTGATGCAATCCAACAAACAGATGCAATAGAACATCAAAAAAGAATTTTACTACAAGGTGACTACGTGTTACCCCTAGGAGAAAATGCACAATTTGAAGTCGGTTTTAGAAGTAATAACAGTTATCAAGATACCAATTTTATAGTTCAAAACGAGCAACCAGATGGTACATTCATAATAGATACTGGTGTTTCTAATCTTTTTATTTATAACGAAAAAGTTCAGGCCTTATACTCACAATATGGAAACAAATATGGGGGTTTTTCTGCTTTATTGGGACTAAGAATGGAAATTACAAATATTGATGTTTCAGTAAGTGGAACCACATTAAACTCTAATAAAAAATACACAGAGCTATTTCCTACTTTAAATTTAGCTTACGAATTGAAAGAAGATGAAACTTTAACTTTAGGCTATAATAGAAGAATCAGAAGGCCTCGATCATGGTTTATAAATCCATTCCCATCTAGAGCCAGTGAAAACAATGTCTTTAAAGGAAACCCTGACCTAAACCCAGCCTACGCAAATGCACTTGATTTAGGATACCTAAGAAAATGGGATAAAATAACATTCAATACTTCTGTTTATTACAATTACTCAACTAATGTATTCCAATTTGTCAGTTCAGCTGACCCGACAGAACCTAGTAAAACTATTACAAGCCCCATAAACATAGCTTCAGAAGATAGGTTTGGATTAGAATTTTCATTCAATTACAATTTATTTAAATGGTGGAAATTGAACAATAGCTTTAATTTCTTTAGAACTTCTAGAGATGGTAAAAATATAGTTGAGGATTCTAAAACCTCAAGTTGGACAACTCGTTTAAGTTCTAGAATTAAACTACCTGCTAAAATAGATTGGCAAACTACCTTAAACTACAGAGGTCCACAAGAAAATTTTCAAAGTAAAAACAAAGGGGTTACAAGTATTAATTTAGCGTTTAGCAAAGATATTTTAAAAGAAAAGGGAACATTATCATTAAATGTAAGCGACCTCTTAAACTCTAGAAAAAGAATTTCTGAAACAAATATTGCTGGTGTTTCAAATAGGTACAGCGAATTTCAATGGAGAGAACGTCAAGTACGTTTAAACTTTACCTACAGATTAAATCAACAGAAGAAAAAAACTCCTCAACGAAATAATAGTAACGGAAACGATGGTGGGTTTTAATCCGTAACAAAACACGTATTAAACATAAAAAAAGGAAACCATATGGTTTCCTTTTTAATTTCGTAATATTTTAATTACTATTTTTTAGCAGCTCTTTCTTCTTTAAGCTCCTTTAATCTTTCCATTAAAGACCCTCCAATCCAATATGGTATTACAAAGGTTGCTAAAAAAATTAACAACCAAAACCCTATCGTAAGAATAGTTAAAAATGCTAAAAAACCTAAGTATTGATCAAAATCAAACATAATTTCCGGAAATTTGAATTCGGGTCAAATATAGGAGATATTATTTATTTTATCTACATCAAATTTCAATTTTATTAACAAATAATAACAATTCTATATTGAACAAAAATAAATACTTAAATTTGCAAATATTGAAAAAACAACACTAAACTATAGCTATGGAATATAGAATTGAAAAAGACACAATTGGAGAAGTAAAAGTACCTTCGGATAAACTTTGGGGTGCACAAACTGAACGTTCAAGAAACAATTTTAAAATTGGAGTTTCTGCTTCAATGCCTATTGAAATAGTTCATGGTTTTGCGTATTTAAAAAAAGCTGCTGCATACACCAACTGTGATTTAGGAGTTTTACCTCAAGAAAAAAGAGATTTAATTGCTGCTGCTTGTGACGAAATTTTAACTGGTAAACATAATGAGCAATTTCCATTAGTAATTTGGCAAACAGGTTCTGGAACACAGTCTAATATGAATTGTAACGAAGTAATTTCTCACAGAGCTCAACAATTAGCTGGAAGAGTTATAGGTGAAGGAGAAAAAGTTATTTCTCCAAATGATGATGTAAACAAGTCACAATCTTCAAACGACACCTTTCCAACTGGAATGCATATTGCTGCTTATAAAAAAATTGCAGAAGTAACTATTCCTGGGGTAGAACAATTAAGAGATACACTACAAGCTAAATCTGAGGCTTTTAAAGATGTTGTTAAAATTGGACGTACACATTTAATGGATGCCACCCCATTAACGTTAGGGCAAGAGTTTTCTGGTTATGTATCTCAATTAAACCACGGTTTAAAAGCATTAAGAAATACTTTTGACCACTTAAGTGAATTAGCTTTAGGAGGAACTGCAGTTGGAACTGGCTTAAATACTCCAAAAGGATACGACGTATTGGTGGCAAAATATATTGCTGAATTTACTGGATTACCATTTGTTACTGCTGAAAATAAATTTGAAGCATTAGCAGCTCACGATGCAATTGTTGAAACCCACGGTGCTTTAAAGCAATTAGCTGTTTCAATAAATAAAATTGCTAATGATATTAGAATGATGGCTTCAGGACCACGTTCAGGTATTGGAGAAATTATTATTCCTGCAAACGAACCAGGAAGTTCAATCATGCCTGGAAAAGTAAACCCTACACAAGCAGAAGCCATTACTATGGTTTGTGCACAGGTAATGGGTAATGATGTTGCAGTAACTATAGGAGGGACACAAGGTCACTATGAATTGAATGTCTTTAAACCTATGATGGCTGCTAACCTATTACAATCTGCTCAATTAATTGGTGATGCTTGTGCATCGTTTGACGTAAATTGTGCTCAAGGAATTGAGCCAAATCACACAAGAATTGAAGAGTTATTAAATAATTCTTTAATGCTAGTTACTGCTTTAAATACTAAAATAGGGTATTATAAAGCTGCTGAAATAGCAAATACTGCACATGAAAACGGAACTACATTACGTCATGAAGCAGTACGCTTAGGACATGTTACTGAAGAGGAATATGACCAATGGGTTATACCAGCAAAAATGACTGGCTCTCTCTAAGAATAATACAACAAAACAAACAAAACCCATGTTTTTTATCACAAAAAATATGGGTTTTGTGTTTTTTATCACTACATTTAAACACTTTAACCATAAACCCCATAATAATGAAACAAAAATTACTTTATTTATTAGTTGGAGTATTTTGCTTTACTCAACTAGTCTTAGCACAAAGTGCTAATGAGAAAACCGCCGAAAACTGGATTAAACAAAACACCAAAAACCTTGAAATCCAGCCAAATCATGATTTCAAAATGTTATTCAACAGAAAAGGCCCTGCTGGAGAAACATTGCGTTATTATCAAATGGCAAATGGCGTACAGGTTTTTGATGCAGAACTTACTATTCATTTATCCCCAAATGGAGAGATAGATTTTCACCAAAGTACTTATGATAAAAATGTGACTCTAATCAATACTGTTCCAAGTATAACTAAGGAGTCTGCTTTAGAAAAAGCTAAAAGAAATCTAAAGGTAAGAGGAAATGTCAGTATTCAAGATGTTAAACTTTATGTATACAATAAACTGGAAAACACTCGATTAGTATATAGAGTCTTAACTAAATCAGAGTTTTTAAACGGATATTGGGAAACTATTGTGGATGCTAAGTCTGGAGACGTTATAAGTACTAAAGACATTGCTAACTACTGTTATCATAATAAAGGTAAAAAGAAAAGTAAAAAGGAAGAGGGTAAAAAGAGTATTCTTGAAAAAGAAAAGTCTGCTATTTCTATTATGGCAAGTGGTACCGGAATGGTATTTAACCCAGACCCATTAGGTCCTGGAGCTAATCTTTACGCAGGTAATTATGTTGATGGTAACGATGCTACTAACGCTCAGCTTGACGCAGCAAGAGAAGCTGTTACCTTGATAGATATTGATTTTACAGGAGGACAATATACCCTAAAAGGGCAATATGCTGAAATTAAAAGCTTTGGAGCACCTAATACAGGGTTGTTTAAACAAGCATCTAGTGCTTTTAACTTTACCCGAGATAATCGGGCTTTTGAAGCAGTAACTGTTTACTACCACGTAGATAAGAGTATGCGTTATATTAACGAAACTTTAGGTATAAATTTAGTATCTACATATAACAGTGGTGTTGTTCACTTTGATCCGCATGGTCATAATGGTGCAGATCAATCTACTTATGGTGGTGGTCAATTAGAATTTGGAGAAGGTGGTGTAGATGATGGAGAAGATGCTGATGTTATTTTACATGAATTAGGACATGGATTACACGATTGGGCAAATAATGGTGCAGGTATTAGTAGTCAAACTGGTGAAGGTTTTGGAGATTATTGGGCAATGTCTTATAAAAGAAGTTTAGGTCATTGGCAACCTGCAGATGCTTCATACCACTATGTTTTTGGATGGGATGGACATAATCCAAGCTGGCCTGGAAGAATTAGTAATACCACCGACACATACCCTAGTGGTATAACTGGTGGTACTCATAATGATGGACAGATTATTAATGCTGCTCTTATGCAAATTTGGGATGCTATTGGTAAAACAAAAACTGATGCTGCCTTTTTAGAAGGAATGGCTATGACAAATGGTAGTACAAATCAAAAAGTTGCAGCTACTGCAATTAGGTTAGCAGCTAAAAATATGGCTGAAGCTGGGACATACGGAATGACTTGTGCAGATGTAGATCAAATGACCACAATTTTTAATGCAAGAGGCTATACTTTACCTGCATTAGCTTGTACCCCTTTATCAATTTCTGAATTTGAAATTGAAAATATTTCTATGTATCCTAACCCTGTAACAGAATATATTACGTTCAAAAATATTTCAAAAGAATATACTGTTGAAGTATTTAATATTATAGGTCAAAAAGTAATGGAAAAAGACATAAGTCCAAACGATAATAAAATTAATGCAACAAACATCTCAAATGGTACTTACATCTTAAAACTAAAAGATTACAGTGGTGCTTTAAAGTTTATAAAACTATAATTAACACTTAATATCTAAAAAAAAGCCGAGTTTAACCACTCGGCTTTTTTATTTTACATACTTTTAGCTCTACCAATTATTGATTCTTCTTAATGAGTAAAATAAAATATTCAAAATATACTTCTGACATTGATTTTTCAGGTGTTGATCACATTATTATTGGTTCAGGAATTGGAGGACTTACTACTGCTATTTGGCTCGCTAAATCTGGCAAAAAAGTTGTCGTTCTTGAACGTCATTATACCCCTGGTGGATTTACACATACTTTTAAAAGAAAGAAAGGGTTTCAGTGGGATGTTGGAGTTCATTATGTAGGTAATGTAGGAAAGGATGGATCAGTAAGGAATCTATTTGACCTAATAACAGATAAACAGTTAGACTGGGAACCAATTGGTGACGTTTATGATGAAGTACAGATTGGAAATAAGACCTATCAATTTAAAGCTGGAAAAGAACAGTTTAAAAAACAACTAATCCAATATTTTCCAAATGAAACAAACGCCATTAACTCATACCTGAACTTAATTGAAAAAGTAAATAAAAGAGGTGGTGTTTTCTTTTTAGAAAAATCATTCGAACCTATATTACGCAAATCAATTGGTTGGTTTTTCAGAAAACGATTTCATACGTATGCAAAAAAAACTACACTTGAAGTTTTACAAGAAATAACTACTAATAAAGAACTTATAGCTGTTTTATGTGGGCAATGTGGTAATTACGGTTTGTCACCTAAATATAGTAGTTTTGCTATACACGCAATGGTCATTAATCACTTTATGGATGGAGGGTACTATCCAAAAGGTGGTTCTGATCAAATTTGTGGTAAAGCAGTTGAAACTTTAGTTAAAAACGGTGGCGAATTATATATTAATGCAAATGTTACCGAAATAGTTACCAAAAAAAACAAAGTCCTCGGTATTAAAATTGATGAAAATTTTATTCCTTGTAAAAGTATCATTAGTAATGTTGGTGTTAATAATACATTCAATTATTTACTGTCAAAAAAAGACAAACAAAAATGTGGAGTCGATTTTAAAAACAGTACACCTTCTAGTGGGCACTTATGTTTATATGTAGGCTTAGATCAATCAAATAAAGTATTAAACCTCCCTAAACACAATATTTGGAGTTATACTGACAATAACATTGATGCTAATTATAACCCCGATACAATATCTGAAGCTACAGAAAGGTTTGCATACATTTCATTCCCTTCTGCAAAAGACTCTCAGTGGGATAAAAATCACCCCAACACTGCTACTTTACAAGCATTAACTGTAGGTAAATACGAATGGTTTTCAGAATATAAAAATCAACCTTGGATGAAACGAGAAGAAGCATATCAGAAAATTAAAAATAATTTTGAACATCAAATGCTTGAAAAACTGTATAAATTATTCCCTCAAATCAAAGGGCACGTAATAGTCACAGAGGTTTCAACTCCATTATCAACCAAACATTTTTCTAATTATCAATCAGGAGAAATTTATGGTTTAGCACATACTCCCGAAAGGTTCTCTTTATCGTTTTTAAAGCCAGAAACTAAAATTAAAGGCTTACGTTTAGTTGGTCAAGACATTACACTTGTTGGTGTTGCTGGTGCAATGCTCTCTGGAATGCTTTGCGCAATTACCATCCTAAAATACAGGGTTTGGAAAATATTTAAAGAAATTAATGCATCATAAAAACTAAAAAGCCACTTCAATTGAAGTGGCTTTTTAGTTTTATATTAAATAGAAATTACGCATACATTTTATCACGTAATTCTTTAATTTTTGAGTCATTCATATATTCATCAAAAGTAGCATACTTATCAATAACTCCTTTTGGTGTAATTTCAATAATTCTATTTGCAACAGTTTGACAAAACTCATGATCATGAGTTGTAAAAACTATAGTTCCTTTAAAGTTTTTTAATGAATTATTAAATGCTGTAATACTTTCTAAATCTAAATGATTTGTTGGCTCGTCTATTAATAATACATTTGCTCGAGTCATCATCATTCTACTCAACATACACCTTACCTTCTCTCCTCCAGAAAGCACTTTAGATGTTTTTAAAGCTTCTTCTCCACTAAAAATCATTTTACCTAAGAAACCACGTAAATTAACTTCTTCTTTTTCTTCTTCAGTTTGTGCCCATTGACGCATCCAATCAACTAAAGTTAATTCATTCCTAAAAAACTTAGAATTGTCCGAAGGTAAATAAGATTGAGTTGTTGTTACTCCCCATTTAAATTCTCCTGAATCAGCTTTTATATTTTCAGTTAATATTTGATAAAAAGCAGTAGTTGCTTTTGAGTTTTTAGAAATAATAGCAACTTTATCGCCTTTATTAAGATTTAGATCAACCTTATTAAACAACTCTCCTTCTTCATTAGAAGCACTTAAGTTTTCTACATTTAATATCTGATCTCCAGCCTCTCTATCTCTATCAAAAATAATTGCAGGGTAACGTCTACTTGATGGCTTTATATCATCGATCTTTAATTTTTCTAACATCTTTTTACGAGATGTAGTTTGCTTTGCTTTTGATGCATTTGCACTAAAACGAGCAATGAAATCTTGTAATTCTTTCGCTTTTTCTTCAGATTTTTTATTTTGTTGAGAACGTTGTCTTGCAGCTAATTGACTGGACTCATACCAAAATGTATAATTTCCTGAAAAATGAGTAATCTTATTAAAATCAATATCAGAAATATGTGTACACACTAAATCTAAGAAATGACGGTCATGCGACACAACTATTACAGTATTTTCAAAGTTTGCTAAAAATGTTTCTAACCAAGATATAGTTTCAAAATCTAAGTCATTGGTAGGCTCATCCATAATTAACACATCAGGATTTCCGAATAAAGCTTTTGCTAATAAAACACGTACTTTTTGCTTACCATCCAAATCAGACATTGATGTGAAATGCATATCTTCCTTAATACCTAAGTTAGATAACATTGCTGCAGCATTAGCGTCAGCATTCCATCCGTCCATTTCTTCAAAAGTAACTTGCAACTCCCCAATTCTATCAGCGTTTTCATCTGTATAATCTTCATACAGTTTATCTAATTCTTTTTTAATAGCATACAGCTCTGTATTCCCCATTAAAACTGTTTCTAAAACTGTATACTCATCATAAGCATAATGATCTTGAGATAATACTGACATTCTTTTTCCTGGAGCAAGAGATACATGACCTGATGTAGGCTCTTGTATTCCTGCTAGGATTTTTAAAAATGTAGATTTACCAGCACCATTGGCACCAATAATCCCATAGCAATTCCCTTGCGTAAATGCCGTGTTTACATCGTCAAATAATACTCTTTTACCAAATTGTACTGATAAGTTTGAAACTGATAACATGTAATGTCTTTTTATTTTTGGCAAAAATAGTAAAATGAATTGTATTTAACAGCTGTTTAGATTCATAATAAAATTGTTATTTAAAGCTCATAATAAATCAAAAAATGATCTTTAAAGTCTTTACTTATTTAGTTTATTTGTAAAATATAATTTCCAATAAACTTTAAATATTAAATTATAATAAGAATACCATTGAGTTGACTATTATAAATTGATTTAGAAAAATAATTACCTCATTCTTTAGGTTTTATTGCATCAATTATCTAGTACATTTACATACTTTTAAATTATAGGTTTTCTGACTACAATAATATCATAGCAATTACCTTTTATAATTATATTCTTAAAATTAAAATAAAGTAATATTTTTATAAATTTGTACTGAAAAATAATGATTCTAAATAACCCATAACCACCTGTTTTTATTGGAGTTATGTTAATTTTTCACAATGTTTTAAGAATAAGTTATTATTTAACAGCTCATTAACAGCAATATATCATCTTAAAAATTAAATTTGTTATTATAAAAATGATTATCCGACTATATGATAAAACTTTTACATTTATCTTACCTCTTGTTTTTTATAGCTTTTATGAGCTGTACTGAAAATACAGAAATAGAAGATGCCACTTATTTTGGAGGGGAAATTATAAACCCCAAAGATGATTTTGTGCTTTTATATAAAGATGAAACACTTATTGACTCTATACCTTTAGACAATAAAAATAGGTTTCTGTACAAGTTAAAAGATTTTATTCCAGGGTTATATCATTTCAACCATAAGGAATATCAGTATGTTTATATAGAACCTAAAGACAGTATTATTTTTAGATTAAACACTATAGATTTTGATGAATCATTAACTTTTTCGGGGAAAGGAGCACATAAAAACAATTTTATCATCAATACATTTTTAGATAATGAAAATCATAGTTCAAAATCAGGTAAACTATATAAACTTCCTCCTAAAAAATTCTCTACATTAATTTCAGGCGAATTAATCCAACGAATTGACATGTTAGAGCAACATAAGGAGCGTTATGAGTTTTCTGATGGCTTTATGGATGTTGCTAACGCACATATTACATATCACTTTTATACTATAAAGGAACGTTACCCCATTTATAATAAACTACAGGCAGACTCTATTGATGTAAATTCATTTTATGAATTCAGGAAAAGCATTGATTTTAACACAGGTAATCTAGGATCATTTTACCCATATTATGAATATCTTTATGCCTTGATTGATAATTTAAGTGTAAAACGATTAAAAAACTCTAGTAAAAAAGAGGATCATATTACAAATTATACTTCAAAAACTGAAGTTATAGACTCATTAGTTCAGAATCAGAACTTAAAAAATCAATTACTAAAGAACACTACATTACATTATTTAAAAAATGTAAAATGTGGTAATCAAGCTACATCAATTTTAACTGGGTTTGATAAATATAATAGTGATTCTGCAAATAAAGAAAAAATCACAGGGCTTGTAAATGCAATTAAACGCTTGAGCTATGGTAATCCTATGCCAGATTTTAGTGTTATTAGCGCCAATAATCAAATTATAGCGTTTAAAAAAACACTGCAAAACAAACCAACAGTAATCTATTTTTGGTCTAGTGATAACCCTAGACACATTAAGAGTGTACACAGTAGAGTTCGTCAATATGCTACTAATAGTGACTATAATTTTGTAGGGATATCTTTAGATAAGAATAAAAAAGATTGGAAATTTTACGCTCAAAAATTTAACTTAAAAAATGGATTTTCATTAGAGACGCCAAAAGAAACTAGAGAGGAATTACTAATACAGAATATCAATAAGGTTTATGTGTTGGATAAAAACGCAAAAATTTTAAGTACTGACTTAAATATATTTGACCCTCATTTTAATAAAAAATTAAAGTCTCTACATTAAAATTTAATGCTTATTAATCAATAAAATTCAAATCTCTGAGACTTCTAAAAAGTATTTTACTCTTTCAAAGGAAGTTATTTTTCATATCATACTTCCTTTCTATTTTAATTGGATTAATTTTCGGCAGAGACATTAAGTCTATAGGTTTAGCTTTCCTATTTATTGCTCCACTTATGCAATATTTTGTTTATGAAATAAAAAACAAGGACGAATATTATTTCTACTACAACTTAGGCTTAAACAATACTAAGCTTTGGGTTTCTACTTTACTAATCGGTTTTATTAATTTTATACTACTGTCATTTATATGAATACATTACATATAGATAGTATTTACAAGAGCTATGACAATAAAAAAATATTAAGTGATATTTACCTTACTTGTAAAAAAGGAGAAATAGTTGGTTTAATCGGACGTAATGGATCAGGAAAATCTACTTTATTAAAAATTATTTTTGGGGTTGAAAAATGCGAAAATAAATTTGTCCAAATTGGAGATAAAGTAATAAGCAATATTGCAAACGGCAGAACATTAATCAATTACTTACCTCAGGAAAACTTTTTACCTAATAACATAAAGATAAAATCATTAATCAACTTATTCTTACCTAAGGAAAATAGAAGTGAACTAAAAAACAACTATTATATTAAACCTTTACTTCAAAAAAAGAATCAAGAATTATCTGGTGGAGAAAAAAGAATTGTAGAAATTTTATTAATTATTCACTCAAACGCTGAGTTTATCCTTCTTGATGAACCTTTTAATGGTGTTAGTCCAATAATAAGGACTTACATTATTAACTATATCAAAAAAATAAACTCATCCAAAGGATTCATTATTACTGACCATGATTATGAAAATGTGATTAATTTGGCTGACAAAATTATGTTTCTAAAAGATAGAACTTTAAAAGAAATTAATAATAGAAAACAGCTTGTTGATTTAGGCTACCTATCTCAAACAAATTATAACATGCTTATTAAAGAATCATCACATTATTAAGTTCTAAAATCAAAAAGAACGTTTTCTAACACCGTATTTAACACGATAGTTAAGAAAAATTGAAGATATTTGCATTCAAATTCAATACAACTTTTATGAATCGCAAAGCATTTATCAATATTAAGCAATTACTTCAAGTAGAAACCAACTCATTGAAACTAAAAATTTCTGGTACAGCAATGAAAACATTGCCTTTGATAAATCATGCGTTTCTTATCATTAAAAATGATACGATAGTGGATTTTGGTGAAATGTCAAATTTCCAAAATACATCAACTATTGAAACTATTGATTGTACTGGACAAATCATACTCCCTACTTGGTATGATAGTCATACACATATAGTATATGCAGGGAACCGTGAACAAGAATTTGTTGATAGAATTAATGGACTTACTTATGAGGAAATTGCTCATAATGGTGGTGGAATATTAAATTCTGCTAAAAAATTACAAGAAATTTCTGAAGAAGAATTGTACAAACAATCCGCAGAAAGACTAGACGAAGTAATTAAATTAGGAACTGGTGGTATTGAAATAAAATCTGGATACGGATTAACTGTAGCTGCAGAGCTAAAAATGTTACGTACAATCAAAAAATTAAAAGAAAACTACAATATCCCTATAAAAGCAACTTTTTTAGGTGCTCACGCCTTACCAAAAGAATATAAAGAAAATAAACAAGGCTATTTAGACTTAATCATATCTGAAATGTTACCGCTAATTTCAGAAGAAAAATTGGCAGAATACATTGATATATTCTGCGAAACTGGTTACTTTTCTGTTGCCGATACTGAACAAATATTAGCTGCTGGTAAAAAACATGGATTAACTCCAAAAACACACGTAAATCAATTTACATCAATTGGTGGAATACAAAAAAGTATTGAATACAATGCACTAACAGTAGATCATTTAGAATTAGTAAGTGATGAAGATTTAGCAGCTTTAAAAAATTCTGATACTATGCCTGTTGCATTACCTTCATGCTCATACTTTTTATCAATACCATATACACCAGCAAGACAATTAATTGATAACGGATTAGCACTTGCACTTGCTACAGATTACAACCCAGGCTCTACTCCTTCAGGAAATATGAATTTTGTAGTAAGTACTGCATGTATAAAAATGAAAATGACCCCAGAGGAAGCCATTAATGCAGCTACTTTAAATGGCGCTTATGCCATGGGGATTTCTGATACACATGGAAGTATTGCTAAAGGAAAAAAAGCTAATATGATTATTACAAAACCAATCAACTCTTACAACGTATTACCGTATTCATTTGGCTCAAACAATATTGACAAAGTAGTTATCAACGGAGAGTTTATTAATTCATAAAACAATTCTAATGCATCCAAAAAACATACATAACGCTCCATATAACTTTAAAGAATTAGCAGCTTCAAACCCTGAGCTAATCCCTTACGTATCAATAAGCCCTCAGAAAGCAATAACAATTGATTTTGCAAACAATGAAGCTGTATTACAGCTAAACAGAGCAATATTAATAAACCAATATGGATTATCTGATTGGAGTATCCCAAAAGGATATTTATGCCCTCCTATACCTGGGAGAGCAGATTATATACACCATATTGCTGACTTTTTAAAAGATAATAGCGTCAAAACGAAAGCAAAAGGATTAGACATTGGTGTTGGTGCTAATTGTATATACCCTATCCTAGGAAGTAGAGTTTATAATTGGAAAATGGTTGGTACTGATATAAATGAGGTTGCCATAGCATCTGCAACTAGAAACATTAATGCTACTCCTGATTTAAAAGAACACATTGAAATTAGACATCAAACTGATAACTCCAATATATTTAAAGGCATCATTCAAAAAGGGGAGAAATATCAGTTTAGTATGTGTAATCCTCCTTTTCACGCCTCTGAAAAAGAAGCTAACATAGGAACAAAGCGAAAATTACAAAATTTAGGGCTAGAAACTAATTCTAAATTAAACTTTGGAGGGCAAGCCAATGAATTATGGTGTAATGGTGGTGAAGCTTTGTTTATTAAAAGAATGATAAAGCAGAGTGTTGAATTCAAAAATCAAGTAACCTGGTTTACATCTTTAGTTTCAAAAAAAGAGAATCTACGTAAAATATACAAACAACTGGATAAGTTAAAAGCCACTCACAAAACTATTACAATGAGCCAAGGAAATAAACAAAGTAGGTTTGTTGCTTGGAAATTTGATAAATAAACATGAGTTTAAAAACTATCAATATTGGAATTTTAGCTCACGTAGACGCAGGTAAAACAACACTTACAGAACATTTTTTATACAACTCTGGAGCCATTAGAACCCTTGGTAGTGTAGACAAAGGCTCAACAAGTACAGATAGTTTAGATTTAGAAAAAGAACGTGGTATTTCAATAAAAGCAGCTACTACATCTTTTGAATGGAAAGGCACAAAAATTAATTTAATTGACACACCTGGTCACGTTGATTTCTCTAGCGAAGTAGAACGTGCTTTATGTGTTGTTGATGCTGTTATATTGGTGGTTTCTGCAGTTGAAGGTGTGCAAGCACATACATTGAATATTTGGGACTCCTTACAAGAGTTGCAAATCCCGACTATCATTTTTATTAATAAAATTGACAGGCAAGGTGCAGATACAGAAACTACTATAGAACAATTAGAGCAAGATTTAAAAGCAAAACCAGTAGTAATATATGCATCTGAAAATGATGGATTAACCGATGCTATAATCATACCAGTTTTTAATACCTTAACTGATTCTGTTACTAAAGAGAAAACTATTGAACATCTTTTAGATTGTGAAGAACATTTGTTGGAACGTTTTCTAAATTCTGAACCCATAACTGATGATGAATATCTAAAGAGCATACACAAACTCACAATTGATAATAAGGTCACTCCTATCTATACAGGAATTGCTAAAAACAATATTGGAGTAACCGAATTATTAGATGGTATAATTGACTATTGTCCTACTTCTAAAACAACGACTACAAAAGAGCTTTCTGCATTTGTTTTTAAGTTAGAGCATCATAAAGTTTTTGGTACCATGGCACATGTAAAAGTTTTTTCTGGAGAATTATCTTCAAAATCTACTATTTACAATTATACACAACAATTAGAAACAAAAATAAATCAAACGAAACAATTACATCAAACGAAATACATTGACAATGTTACTTTAACTTCAGGTGACATTGGTGTTATTACTGGTGTTTTAGGAACAAAATCTGGTGATACCCTAGGTCATCCTGAGGGAATTCCTAAATTACCTCAGCTACATATTCCTGTTCTTACTGTTCAAGTGATTCCAGATAACAATGCTGATTATAATACTTTAGTAGAAGCACTTCAGCAATTAGACAGAGAAGATCCGTCTCTAAATTTTAAATGGTTTAAAGCTGAAAAAGAACTGCAATTATTATTAATGGGCCAAATGCAAATTGAAATACTGGAACATGTTTTAAAAGAACGGTATTCAATAAAAACAATTTTTACAGATCCTCAGGTAGTATATAAAGAAACTATCAGCACAAAAGCAGAAGGATATGTAAGGTATTGGATGCCTAAACCTTGCTGGGCAATTATGACCTTTTTAATTGAGCCTGCTCCATTAAATTCTGGAGTAAGCTATTCTTCTATTGTCTCTCAAAATGATGTGCATATCAAATATCAAAATGAAATTGAACGAACCATCCCAAAAGCTTTAGCACAAGGGATTTCAGGGTGGGAAGTTACCGATGTGAAAATTACGCTAATAAAAGGAGAAGATCATAATGTGCATTCCAGGCCTGGAGATTTCAATTTAGCCACTCCTATGGGAATCATGCAAGGATTAAAAACTGGAGGAACCCATTTATTAGAACCAATATTAAGTTTTGAAATAAAAGCAAATGAAGGTTTGTTAGGAAAAATAGCTTCTGAACTAAGTACTCGAAGAGCAGCTTTTGATACTCCACAATTTATTGGCAATACGTTTAATTTAAAAGGAACAATACCTGTTGCTACCTCATTAGATTTTAGTATTAAATTAAACACCATTACAAGCGGTAAACTACGCTTACGTTTACAGTTTCATGGCTATGATATTTGTCCAAAAGATGAAGGTTTAACTAAAGAGTACAAAGGTGTAAGCCCGCTAGATGAAGCGCAATGGATTTTACACCGTCGCGGAGCTTATAAAGCTGACGAACGAGTTATTTAATTTTTATAATGTTTAATTCCTTCAATAAAAACCTTATCAAGGAAAAGTAGACCTCTAGATGAGGTACAAAAAATTCTCTTAAAAAGAAACTCATATTTTAAGCGTTTTATTCTGCTGGTCTTCCGTGAATTTCTTCAAACATTCTATCAAAGTTATCTCTTAAAAAAGCACGTAATTTTTTACGATAATCATCTTTTAACCAATCCACAAAATTATACGTACTCCTACTAATGCATTTTGTGTAACGATCAATTCTATAATCAATGTCTTCTCCTAACAATTTCATCAATGCCAATGAATCATAAACGTCTTCACTATTTTCAATACAGATTTTAGCATGTTGCTCAATAGAACGTTCTAGGACAACTTTTGAAGACTCTCCTTTCTTTACAGAAATAATGTATGTTTTTTTAACATCAAAAGCTACCTTTTTAGAGTTCGAAAATTCTTTACGAATATCCTCCGGCATTTCGTACTTAAAGTTATTTTCTAAATCTTCGTCATTTAATAAGCTATCTAAGAAGAAATTAGGTGACTTAAATATTTTTTGCCAATCTAAATCAGCTCCCCATGGTCCAAAACGATGAAGGTTATTTCCTAAATCAATTATAGAAAATTTTGATTTCCCTTTGATAATACGTGATCCCCTACCAATCATTTGATAATATAAAGTCAATGATTTAGTTGCCCTGTTTAATATAATAGTATCAACAGTAGGTTCATCAAAACCAGTAGTTAATATACTTACTGAAGTTAAAATAGCATTCGGAGTTTCCTTAAACCATTTTAAAATAGCAGCTCTTTCCTTTTTAGAATTTGTATTATCTAAATGAGCTACAGGGTATCCAGCCGCTTTAAACGTATCATATACATGTAATGATGTATTAATACCGTTATTAAATATTAGTGTTTTCTTTCCTTTAGAATGTGTTTCATAAGCGTATAACAACTTACTTAACATATCCTGATTGGTATATAGGTCTTCTGACGATTTTACAGTATAATCTCCGTTTGCACCAACTATTAATGAGGTTAACCCTACATTATAACTAAAGGTTTCAGCACGAGACAAAAATTCATTTTCTATAAGTGACTCTATAGTTTCTCCAACAATCAACTCTTGGTAATTATCACTCATTGGTAACTTGATATTAGAACTCAGTGGTGTAGCTGTTACTCCTAATATAAACGACTTATCAAAAAACTTGAATAACTTAGTAAATGAATTGTAATGCGCCTCATCAATAATCACCAAACCAATATCCGAAATATCTAATTTATCATCATTCAACCTGTTGTTCAAAGTCTCTACCATTGCAACAAAACAAGAATAATCTTTCTGATCAGATAAGTCTGCTTTACTATCAATAACTTTATTATTAACGGCGAATCCTGTAAGCATTTTTGATGTTTGTCTACACAATTCAATACGGTGTGTCATAACCAACACTTTTTTCTTATGATGTTTTAAGAACTGACGTACAATTTCTGAGAAAATAACAGTTTTACCACCACCTGTAGGTAGTTGGTATAACAAATGATAATCTTCTGGAGATTCTTCAAAACTCTTAAAAATTTTGCTAATTGCTCCTTTCTGATAACTATATAATTCTTTTCCTGCTTTACTTTCCTCTAACTCTGAAGTTGTCCCTGACATATATCTGTAAAATTGTAGGCTACAAAAATACGGCGATTTTAGAGTGATTTACAAATAATTCTAAGATTTTATTAGCTTTTTCATTGTATTCATTTTGTTACAGGTTTCAATGTATTCCTTTTCAGTATCAGAACTTGCTGTAACTCCACCTCCTACATAAATACTTGCATTACCTTCATACATCTCCATACAACGTAAGTTTACATACAAATTTGACGAATTAGTAATAAATCTGTAAGCATTATTTTCTGTATTTCGCCTGTTGTTTTTCCTTTTAGATGAAATATTTAGTTCACCCAAAAAACCTGTATAAAAGCGCCTATCATAGCCTTCGTTATCCAAAATAAATTTTTTTGCTAATTTTGTAGGATAACCACAAACTGCAGGTGTTGGATGTAGTGAATTAATTAGCTTTTGTAAACTTTCTGCATTTGAATCACTAGACATTCTTCCATTAAAATCAGATCGAATATGTACTAAATTCCCAGCTTTGATAGTATATGGGGTACTAACTGTGAAACTGAAATCTTTAGCTGATATTTTTTCAGCAATATAATCTGCTACAATCTGTTGCTCATCTTGTTCTTTAGACGTCCAAGTTATATCATCATTATATAATTGAGTACCAGCTAAAGCCATGGTTTTAAACTGATTATTTCTTGTTTGTAATAATACTTCAGGCGTAGCTCCTAACCAACAACCTACTTCCGGGTGATACCACAAGTACACAAACGCATTTGAATACTCCATCAATGCATTTTTAAACAAATCAATAGGAGCATTATTTTCTATTGAACACGCTACTTTACGAGAAAGCACTACTTTATTCAAATCAGTAGTTTTTATTGTCTCTATTCCTTTTTCAACTAATTGAATATGTTTTGTCTTACCTACTGAATTACTTACAGTAATTACAGAATTATCTGTTTCATTCTTGTTCTCAAAAAGTATCTCAATACAGTTTTTAAAAGGGATTAATATTATTTGTTCATTTGAATCAAAAGGAGCAAAAACAAATCCGCTTTCTGAATAATCACTAACTGTATGCAACACAACATCTGATTGTAAAACTCCTTTTACCAATTTTTCATTTGGTTTCCTGTATGCCACAAAAGGTAATTTACTGTTTAATTGATTTAGCAGTATTTTAAAAAAACTATCCATACTTTTACTTAGGTAACACGATGTTTGTCATTTTACATAACGAAATTAAATTGTCGTCCTCATCAACTATTTTAATTTCCCATAAATGCGTTGTACGTCCTTTATGTATTATTCTTGCTGTTGCATAAACCATCCCTTTACGCTTACTTTTTAAATGATTTGCAGAAATTTCCAACCCCTTAACAATAAATTTCTCTGTATCAACAAAAACATGAGAAGCAGCACTACCAACACTTTCTGCAAGAGCTACAGAAGCACCTCCATGTAATATTCCCATTGGCTGATGCACATTAGGGTTCACAGGCATTTTTGCTGTAAGAAAATCCTCTCCAACATCCACATATTCTATCCGTAAGGTTTCCATTAAGGTATTTTTAGAAAATTTATTACATATTTCTAAAATGGCTTCTTTATCAAATTGCATTGTTATATTTTTATAATGTAAAAATACTAATTCAACTTTTATTTTAATGAGTAATATCCAATCAATTCTAGAAAACAATAATGTTAAATTAATTCCTTTACAAGAGAGTGATGCTCTTTTACTTGAGAATATAGCTTTTGAAAAAGATTTGATTTACTATTCTCCATCTGATATCTCCACAACGGGTACACTTAAAAATTATATTAAACAAGCATTAATCAATAGAGAAAAAGGAGGTGAATTACCTTTTATAATTTTTGATAAAATAAACCAACAATATGCAGGAAGTACTCGATTTGGGTTTATTAATAGGAAAAACAAAACGATACATATTGGCTGGACATGGATTGGTAAAGCGTTTCAAGGTACTGGATTAAATACACATATAAAGTTTTTAATGTTACAATATGCTTTTGAAACACTTAATTTTGAAAAAGTTGAATTTAGAATTGATGAACGCAATATTCGTTCAAGAAAAGCAGTTGAGAAAATCGGTGGAACTTTAGAGGGTATTTTACGTAAAGATACACTGATGAAGGATGGCTTTAGAAGAAGTACTTGTTGTTATGGCATTTTAAAAGAAGAATGGCCAAAAATTAAAGAAACAATTTTTAAAGATTTTATATAGACTATGCACTCCGAAAAAGAAGTTTCATACACAATAACTAATTCTTATTCTACACTAAACACCTTGACTTCAAAAACAAAAAATGTCTGGTTTGTTTGTCATGGGTTAGGATTTTTAAGCAGGTATTTTATTCAGTATTTTAATGAATTAAACCCCGAAGAAAATTATATTATTGCGCCTCAAGCGCAATCAAAACATTATTTAAAAAACCAATACAAACATGTTGGCGCTAGTTGGTTGACAAAGGAGAAAACACAGGAAAATATTCCCAATGTTTTAAACTATTTAGACAGCGTTTATCAAGCTGAAAACATACCAAGTGACCTTAACTTAATTATTTTAGGGTTTTCTCAAGGAGTTTCTGTAGCTACACGCTGGATTGCACAGCGAAATATAAAATGTGATACTCTTGTATTATATGCCGGAAAAGTACCCAGAGAATTCTCCGAAGACGATTTTAAACACATCCCTACTATTAAATTTATCATTGGGGATAAAGATGAATACATTACTCCTGATGTTTTAGAAAATGAAAAAGATTATTCCGATGTACTATTTGGAGAACGTATTGAGTATATCACGTTTGATGGTACCCATGAAATGAAACGAGAATTGATTAATGGGCTGGTATAATATAAAAAAAAACTATTCGATTTTTTAATTAATACGAACGGGCTATCCAAAAAAAACATATAAATTTATGGAACACTACAAGTTTAACTAAAAAAAGAGAGCAATCAAGCTCTCTTTTTAAGATGACTAATATTTAAAATTAATACCCGATTTAATTTTTACCCGATTTATAAAATGCAAAATCAATTAGTCACCACATGTAATTAAGGGTTATACTATATGTTTAGTCAGTCATAAATACATCAAAATAAAATTGTCCTTCCCAACATTTATATGAAGCACCACCATCATCTCCAAAAACATCAGTTCGGGTAATATTTATCTTTATTGAACTTGCCGATTTACTGGCATAATTTAAACTAAAGGTATCTGGAAAAGAACTGCTATTATTAGCCATAAAAATTAAACTGTTTGGAATAAAAGGTAAATCTGGTGAAAAATCATACCGAACCTGTAAACGCTCTGGATTATATGGGGCTAATAAAACCTCATCTCCATCAACGTCAATTTTAGTTGTTCCAACCGCGGTATTCTGCACTAAAATTTCCCAATTAACTGTAGTTAAAAAACCATCTATTGTTACACTATAACTACCTGTACTGCCTACATTTACACTATCACAAATTGGTATTTTCATTCCTTGAAATGAAGCTATTTGAGGTAAGTTACTAATATTAGTATTGGTTAACTGTTGCCAAGAAGCATTTCCATTTGCATCAGAAACTAATGTTTTTCCTGCTGCTTCGTTTCCATCTACTATGCGTAATAAATCATTGCCCGTCACAGCAGTAGTAATTAAAATATCATCAACATAAGCTGCATCATCCCAACTACTCATACTCAAATCTTTAGTATAACTCCACTGTAAAGCATATGTTCCTGCAACCAAAGGGTATGTTACTTGTGTAAAGGGTATATTTCCAGACCAATTATTTTGCTCTACACCATCTATATAAAAACGTAGCTTATCAAAATTTGTTTCACTACTTACCTTATAGTAAAAACTTAACGTAGCCCCTCCGGCAGGAATAATAACATTATAATCCATATAAGTAGATTGTGAGTGCGATATACTTCCCGATCCAGCAGCATTTACTCCTCCGTTTACATTAGAAGTTTGTATTGCCCAACTAGCAGAACCTCCTGTAGTAAAAGGCGCAAAACCACCTTCAAAGTCTTGATTTAATAAGGAGCTTGCAACACCTGTATCTTCAATATGTAATTTTGCCGTAGGTGCATTCGTTCCTACGCCAACATTTCCAGAATTAGCGTTATACATATCATCTCCTACAACTGTCCAGTCATTATCAGCAGCAGCTGATCCAGCAAGAGGCATCCATTTAACTCCATCCCAATAATGGAATCCAACACCTGTAGCTACAGTAGTATTGTAAACCAATAAACTTTCTACTGGTGTTGTTACTGGCGTTGATGTATTTAAGTCGGCAATAGCAACACGAGGAACTAAAACTCCTTTATTAGTTGCATCTACATCTAAAATTGCACTAGCATCTGGATTTGTTGTACCTATTCCTACTTGTGCATTTACACATACAAACAAAAAGGTCACTAATAAAAAAAATACTTTTTTCATAAATTATATTTTTAACGTATGCTGCAATTTTACAGAACATTACTAGCCAAATCCGTTCAAATTAGAATTTGACTTACCTTTTTTATATGAAAATATGTTCAAATTAAAATTTGATTCTACTTATTAAAATGAATCCCTTTTAATTTCAAATGTTAGTACACTTGATTTCTTTTTTTTTAAAAATAGTTGCTATTTTTACCTGAACGACAAACTGAAATACAGTTTATTTATAGATACATGGAGCATATTTTGTCATCACAACTTATAATTAGCTTGTTTATAATATTGATATTATATAACCAGAAGAATAGTTTAAAATTTACTTCTGAGAAAATTCTTTTTGGTTACTTATTATTATTGATGATAAGATCTATGATTGAGCTATTAACTAGCAACATTGACTATTTACTAAAACTTCCCTATTTGGTATTTGTTAATCAATCAACATATTTTTTAGATGGATTATTTATTTACTTATATGTGCTTGTTTTAAAAGATAAAAAATTATTCACTGTAAAAACACTTTTACTATCACTTCCTTTTTTGACATTTCTTTCAATAACCTTAGTTCTGATATTTAAAACTGATACTACGGTTTTAAGAGAATTTATAATTGAAGTAGAAAATAACAATGCGCCGATAGAATGGAATTCAATAGGAACATTATATTTTCTTTTGGCTATAGCTTATAATATGCTTTTATATATTAATTCATTACTAATATTTAGAAAAAGTTATAAGACCATTAAAAAAACTATTTCTAAAAAATATGACTTAAACTATAAATGGCAAAGGATGTTTATAAATAGTTGGTTTTTCTTATACTTTTTACCATTTGCAATAACCTTTATAATCTTGTACTCTTATGGCTCAAACAGTATTATTTCTGAATATATTTTTTCAATTTCTATATTACTTCTAACTTTTATCTTTGGGTTAAAAAAAATAAAAATTAAGTATGAAGAACTTAATTTGTCTAATGAAGAGTTTAGTATTAAACAAATAGTAAAATCACAAAATAAATATGGAACTCTTAAACTTGATGAGACAAAAGCCGATCAACTTAAAGAAAATATTGAAGAATTAATTCAAGATAAAGATATACTTTCAGATTTAGATTTAAACTTAGCTAGTTTTTCAAAAAAACTTAATGAAAAAGAATACTTGATTTCTCAAGTAATAAACACCTTGTATAATAAAAATTTTCAAGAGTTCATTAATAGCTATAGGATTGAATATGCAAAAACAATTTTAACTCAAAAACCGGAAATTAAAATTATCCATGTTGCTTTAGATTGTGGATATAAATCAACAGTAACTTTTAACAGACAGTTTAAAAAACATGAAGGAATGACTCCTTCAGAATATAGAAATAATTTTAAAATATAATTATAGGGATCTAATCTAATTTCTCAAAAATGAGTTTAAACACCGTGCCAGGTTGGTCTAATCGTTCTAGAGTCCCGTTTAATTGTTTAGTAAATATTTGAATTAATTTTGTTCCTATTCCCTTAGATTTTTGTTCATATTTTAATCCAACACCGTCATCACCAATAATCATTTCGTATAAGTCATTTTTAAGTGGCTTTATATGAATTATGATTTCTCCCATATTTTTATTCTTAAATGCGTATTTCAGAGCGTTACTAATCATTTCATTAATGATCAACCCTAACGGAACCAAAGTTTGTATTCCAATGTCTAAATCTTCAATATTGATATCCAAATTAATAACTTTACCCACAGCATATGATTTAATCAAGTCTTCTACTAACAAGTTGATATGATCCTTAACATCAATATGTTTTAAATCGTCAGAACGATACATTTTTTCATGTAATAGAGCCATTGACAACACCCTATCTTGTGCCTCCTTAAACATGGAAATAGCATGTTCATCTTCAAATTCACGAGATTGCAATCGCAATAAACTGTTTACTACCTGCAAATTATTTTTAACCCTATGATGTATTTCTTTCAGCATTGCTGTTTTTTCATCATTTTTTATTACTAATTCATTTCTCTGAGCAATAACTAATTTATTAACCATTTTTTTACGTTGATATCCTCTAAAAAAAACAAACCCTAAAAGAAATAAAAACACTAATCCTGCATAAAGAATACGCTTAATATTTAACTCCTTATCCAACGTGTTTTGATAAGCTAGGGCTTCTATTTCTTTCTGTTTTATAAAGACTAAACTATCTGCAAGCTTCTTTTTATCGTATTGGTATTTAAATTCCTGCCTTATAATTTCCTTTTGATTTTTCTCACTAATTATACTATCTCTGGTTTGTGTGTATAATGCATACATTTTCAAAGCGTTTTCAAACTCTCCTATTTCCTTATAGGCTTCATGTAAAGATTTTGATGCTTCTCTTATAGTAACTACCGTTTTTGCTTCCTGACCTAAATTCAATGCTCTGTTTCCGTATACAATAGCTTGCCTGTATTTTTTTTGTTCTATAAAATTCAATGCAATAGCATTCAAAGAGCTTGAAATACCCTGATTATTCTTTAGTTTTTGTCTTATTTTTAAACTTTTTTGATGATATTCCATTGCCTTTTCAAATTTCCTTTGCATCCTGAAAATCCCTCCTAAATTCCCCAAAGATTGGGCTATTCCATATTGACTATTCAGTTCTTCACGTATAGACAAACTTTTTAAATAATAATACTCTGCTTTTTTCAGATTCTTTAAGTTTTCATGAACAGACCCAATATTGTTGTATCCTCTACTAACACCCAATTTTTCTCCTTCTTCCTCCATTATTTCCAGGCTCTTCTTAAAATACCTCAAGGCCTCCTTATAATTTTCCCTATCGTGATGAATTACCCCAATATTGCTATAACAGTTTGCCATGGATAATTTTTCACCCAGCTGCTCATAGATCTTTAAACTCCTAGTATGACTCTCAATTGCTCTTACAAAGTTACCCTGGTCTGCATAAATATTGGCCATATTCATTAGTGAAGAAGCTAGACCAGACTTATCCCCGATCTCTTCGGATATTTTTGCACTTTCAGCAAAATATGTAATAGACATGTCCTTATTACTTTGATACCAAGAAGAAACTCCCATAGCTGTTGACGCCCAGACCATTGGTTTTTTCAATCCTTTTGATTTAGCATAATCATATGCTATTTGCGCGTAATAAAATGTACTATCAGGGTGTGAATACAAATATCCATCCCAAGCAAAATTCACCAAAGCGTCTAGCCTAATGGTATCATGTTGTGTTTCATCTTTCCATTCCGCCCATAAGCTATCAATTTTTGTGTTTTGAGCCTGTATGGGCTGTTGAAATAGTAAAAAAAATACTCCCACAGTTATTAAGTGATATGTTATTTTCATTCTTAACATCTTCTCTAATCTATTTTTTGAAACTGAATTTTAAATACCGTTCCGGGTTGTTCTAGGCGCTCAATAGTTCCTTCCAATTGTCTTACAAAATTTTGTATTAACTTTTCTCCTAATCCCGATGATTTCTGAGTTTCATCTAGACCTACTCCATCATCACCTATAACCAACTCACATGTTTCATTTTCCATCATTTTAAGACGAACCATTATTTTCCCTTCGTCTTGCTCTTTAAAAGCATATTTCAGCGCATTGGTTATGATCTCGTTAATAATCAATCCTAAAGGAACCAAGGTTCTTAATCCTATATCAATTCCGTTGATATCAATTTCTGATTTAATATTCACTCCTACCGAGTAACTTTTTACCAAGTCTTCTACTAACAGGGTAATATGGTCTTGTATATCTATGTACTTTAAATCGTCTGAACGATACATTTTTTCATGCAATAAGGCCATTGACAACACTCTATTTTGTGCCTCTTTAAACATAGATACAACATGTTTATCTTCTACTTCTCTAGACTGTAAATTCAATAAACTATTTACTACTTGTAAGTTATTCTTAACCCTATGATGAATTTCCTTGAGCATAGCTGTCTTCTCTTCATTTTTTTTAGCCAGCTCATTCTTCTGCTTCGTGATTAAAACATTATCTTTCTTCTTTCTCTGGTAACTACTGTACATCACTATACCTAATACTGTAAGTAAGCCAAATCCCCCGTATAACCCATAACGTATATTAGCTTCCTTGTTTAGAACTGCTAGATGGGCAAGTTCATCGATTTCTTTTTGCTTAACAAAGGTTAGGCTATCAGCTAACTTTTGTTTTTCATATTCGTATTTATACTCCTGACGAATGATTCCCTTTTCTGTTTCTTGGTTTCTTATACTATCACGCATTGTAATGTATAAATTCTGTTTTTTAAATGCTTCTCTCCAGTTATTTTCTTTTTGGTATATTTCGCTTAAGAGCCTAGATGATGATTTAATAGATGCTGGAAACCCTAATTCTTGTGATAGTTTAAAACTCTCCTTGGCATATCTTTTAGATTGCTGTATTAACCCATCACGCAAATAAATTCGGCCAATATTAGTTAAGGAAACTGCAATTCCTTGTTTATCACCATGCTCTTTTCTAATACCTAAACTTTCCTTGTAAAAACTCAATGCCTCATCAATCATTAATTGTTTTTCATATAATAATCCTAAATGAGTTAAAATGGCTGAAATTCTGGTTTTAGAATTCATTTCATGGGCCAATAACAAAGCATCATCAAAATATTTTTTTGCTTTATCAGTTTCATTTTTGAGATTATAGATGTAGCCAATATTGATGTATGAATCAGTTATTCCCTTTTTATAACCGATTTTTTCTCTTTTTATTAAACTCCTCAAATAATACTCTAGCGCTTTATCAATTTCTCCTTGATCCTGATAAACTCGACCTATATTATTTAATGAATAAGTAATTCCATTATCATTTCCAATTTCTTCATGAATAGATAAACTCCTATGATAGTAATCTAAAGCCTTGATTATGGTTCCAAGAGAACTATAAATAGCCCCTATGTTTGTTAAACAAATTCCTGTTCCCTTTTTATCGTTTAAATGCTCATAGGTTTCTAAACCTTTAAGGTAATATTCTAAAGCGAGTACCGTATTACCTCTAGTTTTATAATAATACCCAATATTAGTAAGGCTTCCTGCTATTCCAGGCTTATCATTTAAACTTTCGAACATTTCTAGGCTCTTAAGGTAATTTTCTAAGCCAAGTTTTAGCTCTCCAAAATTTGCATGGTAAACTCCCAGGTTATTAAAAGCTTGAGCACGAATCCTATAATAACTCTTCATTTCCCTCTCGGAAAGATTTAAACTCAGTACTTTATTAGTAATTGATAAGG